>ENA-UOXP01000015-UOXP01000015.1-mixed-culture-metagenome-genome-assembly--contig:-NODE-15-length-148244-cov-5.854125_pt1 | contig 148244 bp, 144 predicted proteins | sample MGYA00238161_ERZ761639 | MGnify/ENA primary metagenome ERZ761639 (study PRJEB28913, sample SAMN08776760) | mixed culture metagenome | isolation source: Freshwater growth medium | place: USA...
TGACCTAGCCAAGCGCACTATCCACTGCAACGGCTCGTCCTCATCCTGATACATATAAAGTGGCACCAAGACTGGGTGTTGCGATTGCGCTTTGCTAAGCAGCATATCCATGCTGGCCATCGGCCCATCATGAACAATATTAGGCGTCTTGATATGTTGACCCGTAAAGTCATGGATCTCATGGCTAAAAATCAATGGTAAGCCGGTTAAACACAGCAACAACATAAATACTGTGCATACAAGGCTAGACCACTTGTGCACCCAAGCCCAAGTTTTTAGGGAGTGAATCTTCATCTTTTGTTATTTTGGCTCGCTAACAAAACCCAATTTTGTGATACCAACATTTTGTGCATCGGCCATCACTTCAGCGAGCACTTGGTAGCGGGTGTTCTTGTCAGCCCGTATTTGCAATTCAGGTTGTGGCTTTTGATTAGCGGCGGCGGCTAGCTTCTGTTTGACCTCCCCTGCCACCATCTCAACATCATTCCAGTAGACTTTGCCCTGCGCATCCACTGCCAAATCCACCACTTCTGGCTTTTCTGGTAACGGCTGACTAGTGGCTTGCGGTAAGTCTATCTTTACTGCATGGGTTAATAATGGTGCAGTAATAATAAAGATCACCAGCAGTACCAACATCACATCCACCAAAGGTGTGGTGTTAATTTCATTCATCGGCTGGGTATGCTGCTGACTACTGAATGGATTATCCGTCATCATGCTGGGACGCCTTTCGCCGTGTTGATTGCGACAGGCGCGTTGTCTTTACTTGCTTTTTTCATCATCAAAGGTGCACCAGTGGTCAATAAGGTATGCAAATCTTGTGCAAAATTTTCCAATTGACCCATGATGACGCGGTTTTGTTTGATAAACGCGTTGTAGGCTAATACTGCGGGAATCGCAACCGCTAGACCAATCGCTGTCATGATGAGCGCCTCGCCCACTGGGCCTGCCACTTTATCCAGTGTGGCTTGACCACTTGCACTAATACTTGCCAGTGCATGATAAATACCCCAAACCGTACCAAATAGTCCAACAAAAGGTGCAACGCTGCCTACAGACGCCAATACAGACAACCCTGACTCTAACTCTGTTTGAGTTGCTGTTAAGCTACGACGAATGTTGCGCGCAACAAACTCATCAAAACTACAAGCTTCATTCATGTGCTGTGGCGCATGCGCTTGATGGTGCTGCGCCGATGCAACAGCGTGTTTTGCAAGTTGTAATGCTGGGGAATCCATTGATTGATGCATGCCGGCTTGTACGTGAGGCGCCGCCCAAAATGCTGAGATTGTTTTCTGGATTAAACTTCGCTGTCTGTAATTTTGTACTGCCTTCACCACAATAAAATACCAACTGGCCAGTGACATCACGACTAAGATCATCGCTACGGCCATGCTGACTAAGCCACCTTGTTGAATAAATTCAATTGTATTAAGTTGATTCATGGATACTTTCCGTTAAAAATTTGTATGTGATAACTTGTTGTATTGATGACTGATTGATTATTAATCAGCCATTCAACGAGAACTTGATAGGGACTAGGACAAACGCATCTAGTGATTGATTGTTTTTTCTGGCAGGTAAAAAGCGCCAGTTTTTAACAGCGTTAATGGCAGCGTTATCTAGTCGTTCTGAACCGCTGGTTTGCTCAATTTCAACACTTTTTGCTGCGCCGTTTTTTGCAACCAGCACCTTCATTAATACGCGCCCCTCTTCACCAATGCGACGTGAAATAGGCGGATAGACAGGTTGCGGATTATTTAAATACGCTACACCAAACTGTGGCGGTTCAATTTTTTCTTCAATCACCGGCTCTGGCTTAGGGGGCGCTTTAGGCACTTCTGCAACCGTCTCAGTTACAGTAGGCATGCTTACCGGCTCTTCTACAGTCGGCTCCGTAGTTGCTTCAACCAATACAGGTGCAGGCGTCTCAATTGGCTTGATTTCTTGCACTATTTTTTTAGGCTTAAGCTTAACGACTGGTTTTGGTTCTGGCTTAGGCGGTTCAATAATTGGCACCAACTCTGGCTCTGGCGCAGGTGGCGCAATCAAACTCACCATCATCGGCTCAGCAGGTATTATTGATACAAGTTCTGTTTGATGCATTGCCATCGCAACGACAAATGCCATATGACCTGTCAACACAACAACAAGACCTAACCATGACACATTAGATTTATTTTGAAGATCACTTATTTGTGAATTATTTGCTTCTAGCTTCAACGCGATATGTTGAACCGTTGGCTTCACCCTCAGTGTGTGTACTAAAGTACTATTACGCTCTAATGCAATACTTGTCATCTAGTGCCCCATCTATCTTATCCATCAGTGTCATCGGAATAGTCATCAACTATTTAGTTAAAATGAGTTTGTTTTGTTTAGTAAGCCGAAGTACATAGATGTCTTCTTGGTGCTGAATCATCACTTCGTTGCCATGACCAAACAGCGTCTTGCTTTGTAGCCGCTTAATTGCTGAGGCTTTTACAGCACCTGCAGGCGCTACCGTGCCCACCGCCTCAGGCTCCTCTTCACTTGTCTTAGTAGCAATATTTGCAACTACTTTCATTCCAATATACCGCCATAAAAATTGACCGACTTATATCAACTATATGCAAAACACACCGTCGAACGCAGCCATAAAAAGGAGATGCATGTTTCCATGCGGGTACAACATTTAGGGTTATGTTAGGAGCACCCTAAATCTTTGGCGTACATTGAACTTAATTTTTACTCAATGCACAAATTAATGAATGTAAATAATAATGATTCTCATTTGAGTTGTCAATAGCGTATGTTCTGGCTTTTCTATTTACAGCTACAAACTTGACCAATTTCACTTAAACAGTTAATGTTGAGGGTTCATCAATTCATTGCGAAATTCAAGGTTTTATGGATTCAAAAGCCAATCCCCCGGCCGAAACTAGCACTAAATCAATCACTGGTGCAGAAATCGTTATTCGCTGCCTTAACGAGGAAAAAGTTAAATTTGTATTTGGCTATCCTGGTGGCGCTGTATTGCATATATATGATGCGATTTACAAGCAAAACGGTTTCAAGCACATTTTGGTGCGTCACGAGCAAGCAGCTGTGCATGCGGCTGATGCTTTTTCACGTGCCACGGGTGAAGTTGGCGTAGCATTGGTCACCAGTGGCCCAGGCGCTACCAATGCAATAACAGGCATTGCAACTGCTTATATGGACTCCATTCCTTTGGTCGTAATCAGTGGACAAGTGCCTGTTCCAGCAATCGGTATGGATGCATTCCAAGAGGTTGATATGGTTGGGGTCACACGACCATGTGTGAAACACAACTTTCTGGTGAAAGATGTCAACGATATTGCTTCGACCATCAAGAAAGCATTTTACATTGCAAAAACTGGCAGACCTGGGCCTGTAGTCGTCGACATACCTAAGGATATCACCGCGCATATCGCAGATTTCGTATACCCAAAAACTGTAGAAATGCGCTCCTACAGCCCTGTATCAAAAGGACATAGCGGTCAGATTAAAAAGGCCGTGAAATTACTATTAGAAGCCAAACGCCCAATGATCTATACAGGTGGTGGATTGGTATTGGGTGATGGTGCTGATGAGCTGATTAAATTAGCACGCGCACTCAATTACCCAGTTACTAATACGCTTATGGGTCTAGGCGGCTATCCAGCTACAGATAAGCAATATGTAGGCATGTTGGGTATGCATGGTACCTATGAAGCCAATATGGCAATGCAAAACTGTGATGTTTTGTTAGCGGTTGGCGCACGCTTTGATGACCGAGTAATTGGCAATCCCAAACATTTTGGTGGTGTAAAACGTACCATCATTCATATTGATGTGGATCCATCATCCATTTCTAAACGCGTAAAAGTAGATGTGCCAATTGTGGGCCATGTCCAGTCTGTTTTGGCTGAAATGAATGAAATACTCACACAAGAAAAACCAAAAACAAACATCAGCGATTGGTGGAAACAAATTGGCGAGTGGCGCTTGGTGCATGGTGGCCGATATGAACAATCAAGCACAGTCATCAAACCGCAGTATGTCATTGAAAAACTATGGGAAGTCACCAAAGGTGATGCCTATGTGACGTCTGATGTTGGCCAACACCAAATGTGGGCGGCGCAATATTACAAATTTGATAAACCACGTCGCTGGATTAACTCTGGAGGCTTAGGCACCATGGGTGTGGGCCTACCTTATGCAATGGGTTGCCAGTTTGCAGACAGAAATGCACAAGTGGCTTGCGTAACAGGCGAAGGCAGTATTCAAATGAATATTCAAGAATTGTCGACCTGCGCGCAATACCACTTACCCATTAAGGTGATTCTACTCAACAACCGCTATTTAGGCATGGTACGCCAATGGCAAGAGTTCTTTTATGAAGACCGCTACTCAGAGTCTTATATGGACAGCTTGCCTGACTTTGTGAAATTGGCTGAATCTTATGGCCACGTGGGTATGCAAATCACACAGCCCAGTGATGTTGAAGGCGCTTTAAAAGAAGCCTTTGCCAAAAAAGATAAATTTGTGTTCATGGACTTTATTACCGAACAAAAAGAAAACGTGTTCCCCATGGTAGAAAACGGTAAAGGCTTATCTGAAATGGAGCTGCCTAAAGCCAAAGGAGCGAAGCAATGAAGCACATCATTTCGCTCTTGATGGAAAATGAGGCGGGCGCACTGTCACGTGTGGCCGGTCTGTTTTCTGCACGTGGCTACAACATTGAGTCACTCACGGTCGCCGCGACAGAGGACCCTACGCTATCACGCATGACCATTGTCACAACAGGTTCTGACGATGTCATTGAACAAATTATTAAACAACTCAATAAACTCATTGATGTCGTCAAAGTGCTTGACCTGAATGATGGCAAGCATATTGAACGCGAACTCATGCTCGTCAAAGTGAAGGCCTCTGGCGTTTTCAAAGATGAAATGAAACGTATGTGCGATATTTTCAGAGGTCGCATTATTGATGTTGCAGATAATAGCTATACCATCGAACTCACCGGTTCATGCAGCAAATTAGACGCCTTTATAGAGGCCATTGATAAAACAGCCATACTGGAAACTGTGCGTACAGGCGCATCTGGTATTGGCCGTGGCGATCGCATTTTAAAAGTGTAATCACACCACCACATTCCATTGATTCATTTAAATTTAATAAATACGTAAGCGTATTGAAAGGCAAAAGCAAACATGAAAGTTTATTACGATAAAGACGCTGACTTAAGCATCATCAAAGGCAAAAAAGTCACCATTGTTGGTTACGGCTCACAAGGGCATGCACACGCAGCCAATTTAAAAGACAGTGGTGTTAGTGTCACCATCGGCCTTCGTAAAGAAGGCAGTTCATGGGCTAAAGCAGAAGCTGCTGGCCATAAAACTTTAGAAATTGCCGATGCTGTGAAAGATGCAGATGTCGTGATGATTTTATTACCAGATGAAACCATGGCGGGTATTTTTGCAGCTGAAGTTGCGCCAAACTTAAAAAAAGGCGCTGCATTAGCCTTCGCTCACGGCTTTAACATTCACTACAATCAAATCGTGCCACGTGCAGATTTAGATGTGATTATGATTGCACCTAAAGGCCCAGGCCACACTGTGCGTTCTGAGTATCTAAAAGGTGGCGGTGTACCTTCATTGATCGCTGTATATCAAAACACTTCTGGTAAAGCAAAAGAAATTGCATTGTCATATGCTGCTGCTAACGGCGGCACCAAAGGTGGCGTAATTGAGACTGACTTCCGTGAAGAAACAGAAACTGACTTATTCGGTGAGCAAGCAGTACTATGCGGTGGCGCAGTTGAGTTGGTCAAAGCGGGCTTTGAGACATTAACAGAAGCGGGTTACGCGCCAGAGATGGCTTACTTTGAATGCTTGCATGAGTTGAAATTAATTGTCGACTTGATGTACGAGGGTGGCATTGCCAATATGAACTACTCAATCTCTAACAATGCAGAATACGGCGAGTATGTCACTGGTCCACGCGTAATTGCCGACCAAGCACGTGCTGCCATGAAAGAGTGCCTCAAAAACATTCAAAATGGTAACTATGCAAAACAATTCATTTTAGAAGGCCGTACCAACTATCCAGAAATGGTGGCACGTCGCCGTTTGAATGCAGCACATCCGATTGAGCAAGTGGGCGGTCAATTGCGCGCCATGATGCCATGGATCGCTAAAAACAAATTAGTTGACCAATCAAAAAATTGATCAACAATTAAAGATTCAATCAAAAAATCAATTACACATTTGATGTAACATTACAAGCACAGGTCACCAAGCCTGTGCTTTTTTGTTGACGTAATCACTGAAGAGAAACCACTTTGAAACTTGCTATTTTTTTACAATATATTGCACCTAAGCAACTGATTACTTCGCTGGCTGGAAAGCTAGCCAGTCGTCCGTTTGGCAAAATCACTACCCGATTTATTGCGTGGTTTGTAAAACGCTATAACGTCAACATGCAGGAAGCAGCTAATCCTGATATCGGTAGTTATGCCACATTTAATGATTTTTTCACTCGCGCATTAAAACCTGATGCTCGCCCGCTATCTAATGCAACTTTTATTTGCCCAGTCGATGGTGCTATCAGCCAGTTTGGTCGCATCGAAAAAGACCAAATTTTTCAAGCCAAAGGCCATCAATACTCCACCTATACGTTACTAGCTGGCAATACAGCGTTGGCGCCAACTTTTGAAAACGGCCACTTTGCTTGTCTGTATCTCAGTCCTAAAGACTATCACCGCATACATATGCCTTGTGATGGCACACTGGTGAGCATGACTTACGTACCTGGCGATTTATTCTCGGTAAACCCAACCACAGCAGCCAATGTCCCCAATTTATTTGCTCGCAATGAGCGAATAGTGTGTGAATTTGACTCAGCAGAGCATGGCAAATTTGTGATGATACTGGTTGGTGCAACAATCGTAGGCAGCATGGCGACGGTTTGGCACGATGCTGTTGGCGGCATTATTAACCCACCACGCAGTAGTCAAATTAAACGCTGGGATTATAAAAAGAACAATATAAGCTTAAAGCAAGGTGAGGAGATGGGTAGGTTTTTACTCGGCTCTACAGTGGTGATGTTATTTCAGCCACAAGCAATCAAGTTTAGTGACCAATGGCACCCAAGTAAAAAAATTCGCTTGGGCGAAATGATGGGAAGCCAATAAACTTTACATCAATATATTGACCACGAATGCATCAAGTAGGACTCCCTAACTTTGCATTCGTGGTATGAGTTAACTTTAATTTACTGGGCGTTGCTTATACCAAGCTTTTCCAACTTTTGCGTGCAGATGTACAGCCAACTCGTTCAATGCCGATTTATACACTTCACGCTTAAACTCAATCACATCTTCTAGTGGCACCCAATAATCACTCCAGCGCCACGCATCGAATTCTGGTTGGTCGGTAGCGCGCAAGGACACATCGCTGTCTCGCCCTGTTAAACGCAACAAAAACCAAATTTGTTTTTGGCCCTTATAACTACCGCGCCATTCACGTCTAATCCAACTTGTAGGTACCTCATAACGCAACCAATCACGCGTACGTCCCAAAATTTGGACATGGTTAGGCTTCAGCCCAACTTCTTCCATCAACTCACGATACATCGCCTGCTCTGGACTCTCACCATACTTGATGCCTCCTTGCGGAAACTGCCAAGCATGCTCTCGAATACGCTTTCCCCAAAACACCTGATTGTGCGAGTTGCAAAGAATAATGCCCACGTTGGGGCGATATCCATCACGATCTAACATTTTGCAACAACCTTAATAATTTAGTGCAATTTTTTCATATTTTAGGCATTATTGAAAGCATTCTTTTTTTACATAAAATGCAATTAAATCAATCATTACGGACGGGTTATGAAGAATTTTGTTTGGCTTTTAGCAGTAAGCGTGAGCCTAAGCGGTTGCCAGCATCCATCGTTGGCTTATATTACCAATCAAGGGGATAGCACAGTTTCTGTGATTGATGCCGCGCAGCAAACAGTCACGCACACCATTACTGTAGGTAAAGCGCCTGTGGGCGTGGCTGTTTCTAAAGAATTGCAACGTATCTATATCTCTAACGTTGAAGGCCAATCTATTAGTGTGATTGATAGTCAAACGCTAGCAGTCACTGAAACACTCGCCATTCAAGGCTCTCCAGTAGGTGTGGCTCTCTCGCCTAACAGCCAAACGTTATACGTAGCAGATTGGTATAGCGATCGCATCCTTGCTATCGATACAAGTAACACCAAAATACAAAGAGAAGTGATTGTAGATAAAGCACCAGCGGGGTTAGTAGTGAGCCCTGACAACAAGACGCTTTATGTCGCAGCAAGGGATAGCAATCAGATTGTTGCAATTGATACGCAAAGTCTCACCATTCAAAAACGCATAGATGTGGGTGCTCATCCTTTTGGGGTATCTTTAAGTGCGGATGGTAAACATCTATATAGCGTTAATGTGTATGACAATTCGATTAGCATGATTGATTTAAAAGATGCTGAAGCCAAAACGCACAGCATTAAAGTTGGTGAGCACCCCTATTGCGCCATGCCCAACTCTGATAACACCAAGCTATACGTCAGCAATACGCAGGATGACACTGTGAGCGTAATTGATTTAAATACACGTAAGCTGATTTCCACCATCAAAGTTGGGATGACGCCAGAAGGTCTTGATTATGATGCAAGAAATCATCAAGTGCTTGTTGCAAATTGGGGTACCAATGATGTGTCTGTGATTGATGCAAGGACAGATAAAGTGATTTCTACGATTAAAACTGGTAATCAAAGCCGTGCTTTTGGCCAATTTGTGATGCAATAGCCCTAGTTTATGCCTGACAGTCAACCACAACAGAAATCAGGCGTTAAATGATGGGTGTGCATAAGCACACTTATGTTTTATAATCATTGGCTGTAATTAATCGTGGTTTTAGGTTCCTAGTCTTCAAACCCTATTTTTAGTACCCTAGTAACTGTTAGTACCCTAGTAACGTTAAACACCAAAGTGGAGAACATGAATGAAAAAGTTGTTAACTATCATCGCGCTTGCTGCGCTTTCTTTTAATGCAGCCGCACACGGCCCAAGTCCTCAAAAAGTAGAAAAAACCATTGTAATTAAAGCAGCACCAGCTAAAGTTTGGGCTGTGGTTAAAGATTTTGGCAATATGCACGCATGGCACCCAGCGATTGCAAGCACCAAACTAGAGAAAAAAGGCGATGAAACATTCAGAACCTTGACGTTGAAAGACGGCGGCACGATTTACGAAAAATTGCGTACTGCAGATGATGCAGACATGAAATTGAGATATGAAATTGTGGATGGCGTAGCGCCAGTTGCAGATTACAACGCATTCATGCAAGTCACTGCTGGTCCAGGCGCAGGCGAATCTACTGTTACTTGGGTAGGTCGCTTCTATCGCACGTACAAACTAAACCCACCTATTCCAGCCGGTCAAGATGATGAAACAGCGGTAAAGTTTGTCACAGGCGTGTATGACAGCGGTTTAGCCAACATGAAAAAGGTCATCGAAAACTCAAAGTAACTGGCCAGGCAACTGGCACAACTTCAAGCAGCGCTGCAAAAGCCAATACCCAAGCGAAAAAACCTTGGTGGAAATTTTGGTAATGTAATAAGCGTTATGTGACAAAAAAAAGACCGCACATGCGGTCTTTTTTTCGTCTCGCAGTCATACCACTACCAGCCTATTTAGGTCAGACTCAAACAAAAAAGACCGATTTTTGCTGACAGAAATGTTAGAAAGTGACACTTTTTGTCATCAAATTTAAGAATTGATGGCAATTTTTGGCTCTATTCATGTAATTAAAATTGAAAATCATAAGAAATATAAACCATAAATTAAAATATTCACTCATTTAATCATGGTGTTACCTACAAAATAGCAAAGTTGGCACAGGCATTGCTCATAGCCTTTCAAGCACTGATTTAAACAACACACAGTGTGTAGCACTAACACTTAACCAAATAAAGGAATCAACATGAAGAAACAAGTACAAAAAGGCTTTACGTTAATTGAGTTAATGATCGTGGTTGCGATTATCGGTATTTTGGCTGCGATTGCAATTCCAGCTTATCAAGACTACATTGCTAAAGCACGTGGTGCAGCAGCATTGCAAGAAATTGACGGTGGTAAAACTGCGTTTGAATTGGCCATTAATGAAGGTACAGGTGCAACCACTCCAGCCAGTGTTGGTTTAGCGGCACAAACTGCAACCTGCGATACAAGCATTACAGTTAACACTGGAGCAGCTACACCTTTCATTACTTGTACGATGTCTCCTGCAAAAGCAGCACGTTTATCATCTGCTACACCTCCTGCTGCTGTAACAATCTCTCTTAATCGTAGTGCTGCTGGCCTATACTCATGCGTAACTACAGGCGTGAGAGCTGGAATGGCACCTGCTGGATGCACTAACTCTTAATTGAATTAAGTTAAAATAGAAAGCCCATCAATTGATGGGCTTTTTTATTTTTTCAATTAATTATTATTTAATTTGTTCAAGCTTCTCTGCGATTTCTTTTAACTTCGTCTCAACTGTCTGATACACCTTGCTTGCTTCTAAGTCAGTGATTGCACCTGATACATTCGATTTAATTAGCAACAGCTCAGCTTCTATTGAATCAAGTTCTGTATATACCTGCGGAGCGGCAATTTGACGCAACCTCTCGACCATCACAAGCTGTTGGTCACGAATACTTAGCACAGAAAAGTAAGCGCTATTTAAAGTTTCCATCGCTTGTTGCTTTTTACCTTCCATTGATTGCAACCTTGCCAACATCACCCAGCTATAGCCGTGATATGGGTCTGCTTTTAAATTCTCACTAAGCACCTGATAAGCTTTAGTCACTGCACTGCCAGTCACTTTGGTGATGCTGTCATATGTCGCTTGATTCGCTAAAAGTAACTTTACTTCTCGTGTACCGTAGGGTGCGCCATTGGCATATTTTTTTCGAACCACATCAAAAGTGTTTACCGCATCATTGAGCATAGGTGCGCCTTCCAACTTACTCACATAAGGGCCATTTTCGGTTAAGTAATACTCATAAGTACGCAACATATACTCTTGCGCCAAGCCATCGTTTGGGTAAACAGCGGTAATGAGATTTGCGACATCAAACGCAGTAACGTTTGGCGCAACTAAGTTGATAGCCTTTAGACCTGATCTAGATTCGGCCAAACAGAGTTGCGCAATAATATTAATCACATAAGGTATGGCAATCACCAAAATCACAAACCCACTCAGTAACTTCTTAACTGAGGGCCTGATATTTGCCATTTTTGGCATATTGAAAGCTGTAGTGGTCTCGGTAAGGATTGCCACACGTGCAAGGTATAAACCTGCCACCGAACTCATAAATGCAAAGTAAAAAATAAAATTGACGATGGCATGAATGAATAACGCCAATACGCCCAACAATAAAGCTACACTTTCAAATGATGTACCATCAGTACGGTTCACAAGTGCTTTTAACTTGAATGACAATAATCCCAGAATACCTAGCAGAATGAATGTTGCAATCAACCCACCTTCAGAGGCATATTGCAAATAATCATTGTGCGCAAAAAATCCTGCACTACCCTTTTCTATAGGCAAACGAAACGCTGGATAGAAATATCCAAAAGTACCCCAACCCGTGCCTATCAGCGGGTGTTCAAGAGCCATTTTTAATGAAGCCTCCCATATTTGCAGGCGGGCATGGGATGAAGCGTCTTGCACCACATTAAATGAGCGCTCTGCGATACTGCTATGTAAAACATAGTCACTCACAAAATATGCACTCGCACTAATCACTAGCACTAATGCTAGTGCTCTAACGCTTTTATTTTGCCGATAAGCCACCCATAACAATACAGGCAATAGCAACATCCAAGTGAGAATGCCACCACGAGAACTCGTCGCAAAAAATGCCACACCCACTAACAGCAAGACAGAACCCAGCGCTAATGCCTTCCATTTAGCCGCTAGACGCTCAGCATCAAAAAATAGATATGCAATGGGAAACCATAGCAAATTTAATAGGGCTGCAAATGCATTGCGATCGTTAAAAGGACCGCTTGCGTATCCGTTACCAATTTTCATCATGACTTGCCAAATGGCTGTCATCGATAGTAAAGCTGCCAGAACAATCAACAACACCCTGATTACTTTCCAGCTCTGCGCGAAACCTGGGAAGTTGGTAGCGACCAAATACATTAATGGCATGCCAATCAGCACCACCAACGATGCATTGCTCACAGGGTATACTTGACTACTAAAAGTAACTACGAATAACCAGAACAAATAGAACAACATCATGTTGGTCAAACTGTAGCGTTCAAATGTTTCTCGTTTGATTGCGATACGCAACACCCATATTGCTGACAGCAGCATCAATAATGCTGTGACTGAATAATCCAAGTATGAAAACGTAGTGATTAAAAGTAATGAGATGAGCGCTGAAAAAAGATAAACTGGATTTGTGATTTGCATAATAATCATCTGAAAAAATATTTTCAGATGATTATCCATGCCAATGCTATTAATAGCAATTCAAGCAAACACTAACTGAGTCATTGGTATGTACGATCTGTTGAATCACTCGTTGAATTAAACGTTTCAGCCACTCAATCATTACAGAATCGAACAACTTTATATGCTGGACACCATTGAAATAAACGCTCATTCACACAACACCGCCTGTATCATTTGGTTGCACGGACTTGGCGCCGATGGCCATGATTTTGAGCCTGTGGTAGAGATGCTCAATCTTCCGCATATCCGTTTTATATTGCCGCATGCACCTTACAAAAAAATCACTATGAACAATGGTTATGAAATGCGCGCTTGGTATGATTTATATGGTTTAGCGTCAGGCACACCACAAGATGCTGACGGCATTCAAGCAACGCAACAAGAGATACATACGCTTATTGCACACGTCATTGCACTTGGCATTCCTGCTAATCGGATAGCTTTGGCTGGCTTCTCACAAGGTGGCGCGATTGCACTACACACAGCGCTCAGATATCCAGAAACGTTGGCCGGTGTACTTGCTTTATCCACTTACCTGCCTTTGCATGAGACACTTGCTAGCGAAAAAACGTTAGCCAATCAATTAATGCCTATTTTTATGGCGCATGGTAGTGATGATGAAGTGATTACATTAGCAACATGCCTGCATTCGCGTCAGCGCTTAATAGACGCTGGTTACCATCTGGAATGGCACGAGTACCCAATGGCGCACTCAGTCAATGCGCAAGAAATTGAGGATATACGTCAATTTTTATTGCAGATTTTGCCCTGAATTCACTTTATGGTGTGATAAACGCCGCAACTGATGCGACTTTTGTTAAAATCTAGACTATTCGAAGCGCATCGATTGCATAACCTCATGACCACCGCAACAAACAAAAAACCAAGCTATGAATCTGCCATTGCAGAATTAGAGTCAATTGTTACCCAACTTGAGTCTGGTCAGCTACCGCTAGAGCAGTCGCTTGCTGTGTATCAACGCGGAGCTGAGCTCATTAAACTTTGCCAACAGTCGCTTGCTGATATCGAACAGAAAGTCAGCATCCTAACCGAAGCTAATACTTTAGCTACTTATCAGCCTGCCAGTGAATAACCAAGCCATGTCAGCCACTCCTTTGCAGTTTGCGGAATGGACGCTTGCAATGCAATCACGCGTTGAATGCGTGCTCACAAAACACATGCCAGCAGAGACTGAAGCGCCACATACCTTGCATCGTGCTATGCGATATGCGGTATTGGGTGGTGGTAAGCGTGTACGTGCCTTGCTGGCCTATGCAGCTGGTGAATTTTGTGGTGCATCTGCTGATGACGTTGATATGCCTGCAGCTGCCGTGGAACTTATCCATGCGTTTTCACTGGTTCACGATGACATGCCCTGCATGGATGACGATGATCTACGTCGTGGCAAACCCTCTACACATAAGCAATTTGGTGACGCTACTGCACTGTTGGCAGGAGACGCATTACAAAGCTTGGCATTTGAATTAATCTCTAGCGCGCACTCCGCTATCCAACCCAGTCAACAAGTCAGCATCTTACATTGCCTGGCAGTTGCTACTGGCTCTCGCGGCATGGCTGGCGGTCAATCGATTGATTTAGAAAGCACGGGTATTAAACTTACTCAAAGCCAATTAGCACAGATGCATGCGCTTAAAACGGGCGCACTCATTCAAGCTGCTGCGATGATGGGAGCCTACAGCGCTGACAATCTAGACAGCGATAAAATGACGGCTGTAGACACTTTCTCAAAGTCAATTGGGCTTGCGTTTCAGGTGATAGATGACATTTTAGATACTGAAGCAGATACTGCAACTTTAGGTAAAACTGCAGGTAAAGACGCAGAGCAAGATAAATCTACCTATGTGACTTTACTTGGATTAGACACGGCTAAAACGCTAGCAAAATCCCTTTACAAACAGGCAATTGCACCTTTAGAGGTATATGGCCGTGAGGCAGACAGACTGATAAGCTTGGCCAACTTTATTACACAACGTCAATTTTAAGCATCTACAATTACAATAATGCCATCACTACTCGCTCATATTGCATCACCACAAGATTTAAAAAAGTTAGATCGCCACCAACTGCTAGAATTAGCTGCAGAGCTTCGCGCTTTTTTAGTTGAAAGTGTAGCTAAAACAGGTGGGCACCTCGCTTCTAATTTAGGGGTAGTGGAACTGACAATTGCGTTGCATTATGTATTCAATACGCCAGAAGATCGGTTGGTGTGGGATGTCGGACACCAAACTTACCCGCACAAAATCTTAACTGGGCGCCGCGATGCTATGGTGAATCTACGCAACCCAAGTGGGATTGCAGGATTTCCAAGGCGGAGCGAAAGTATCTACGATACTTTTGGCACTGGTCATTCCAGTACATCTATTTCAGCAGCGTTAGGCATGGCAATCGCTGCTCGCGAATCGCAGTCAGACCGTCGAAGTGTAGCGATTATTGGTGACGGTGCGATGACTGCGGGTATGGCGTTTGAAGCATTGAACAATGCAGGTGATATGGATGCCAATCTTTTGGTGATTCTGAACGACAACGACATGAGCATTTCGAATAATGTCGGTGCACTCAATAATTATTTAGCCCGATTACTGTCTGGTCGTTTTTACGATAGTGTGCGCCGCAGCGGTAAAAAAATGTTAGACATTGTGCCGCCTGTGAAAGAGTTTGCTAAGCGTGCAGAAGAGCATGCCAAAGGCATGGTCACCCCAGGCACCCTATTTGAAGAGTTTGGTTTTAATTATATTGGCCCGATTGATGGCCATGACTTGCCAGCACTGTTAGACACCTTGAGTAATATTCGCGAGCTCAAAGGCATGCAATTTTTGCATATCGTCACACAAAAAGGTAAGGGATTTACCCCCGCAGAAGACGACCCCAACAAATATCATGGTGTTAGCAAGTTTGATCCATGTAATGGCGTTTCCCACTCCAGTTCTACACAAAAAACCTACACGCAAATATTTGGCGACTGGCTAGTAGACATGGCAGACCAAGACCAAAATCTGATTGGCATCACACCCGCGATGTGTGACGGTTCAGGCTTAAATGCATTCGCAGAAAAATACCCACAGCGCTATTTTGATGTGGGTATCGCAGAGCAGCATGCTCTCACCTTTGCCGCAGGCATGGCTTGTGATGGTCTCAAACCAGTGGTTGCTATCTATTCCACCTTTTTGCAACGCGCGTATGACCAACTGATTCATGATATTGCTATTCAACAGCTGGACGTATTGCTTGCAATTGATCGCGCTGGTTTAGTCGGTGCAGATGGTCCGACGCATGCTGGCAGTTTTGATCTAAGCTATCTGCGGTGTATTCCTAATTTAGTGATTATGGCCCCCAGTGACGAAAACGAATGTCGCCAGATGCTCACCACTGGCTACTTGCATTCTGGACCTGCCGCTGTTCGCTACCCAAGGGGGACAGGCACAGGCGCTGTTGTAGATAAGTCCCTACTCCCCCTGCCTATTGGCAAGGCTGAAATCAAACGTACAGGTAAACGGGTGGCGATATTGGCTTTTGGTAGCATGCTCGCAGCAAGCTTTACTGCTGCAGAGGCGTTAGATGCCACTGTCGTGAATATGCGTTTTATCAAGCCACTAGATAATGAGATGATTGCAAATATGTCCAAGCAACATGATCTCATCGTAACGGTTGAAGAAAACGCAGTGATGGGTGGTGCTGGCGCAGCAGTGATGGAAGCATTGCAGTCTATGTCAATCACTTGCCCTAACATATGCTTAGGGTTACCAGATGTATTTATTGAGCATGGCGTGCATGAAACTATGTTAGCCGAATGCGGTCTCAACGCAGTAGCAATCACTGAAGCTGTTAAAAAGAGGCTAGCCACGCTTAACGGTTAATCAGTGAAATAATTTCACACAAAGTATTGAGATTGTAGGCTTTGCCACAATATTCAAACTATAAGCATTATCATTAAATTTTATTTCAACGCACATATTAAGTTGACGTCATTTAAGTAACAAGCTAATTTAGTCTTGATTACTCATTACCGCCAGCAGCATTTGGAGATTACCCAAACCATGAATCTACCTACATTACAAGGCATAGAGGACGTACAAAACACGCCGGACATTCGCCATCTTGACATCAATAAAGTTGGCATTAAATCTATTCGCCACCCAGTAGTGGTCAAAGACAAATCCGGTGGCGAGCAGGCAACGGTCGCTGTGTTTGATATGTACGTGCATTTGCCACATAACTTCAAAGGCACGCATATGTCACGTTTTGTTGAAATTCTCAACGTGAACGAACATGCCATTTCGATAGAATCATTCGAAACAATTTTGCGTGAAATGGTCAAGCGCTTAGAAGCTGAGTCTGGCTATGTTGAAATGCGCTTTCCTTATTTCATCAACAAGTCTGCGCCAATTTCTGGCGTAAAAAGCTTGCTTGATTACGACGTCACCTTTATTGGTGAAATAAAAAATGGTGAATTTAGCATTACGGTTAAAGTATTAGTGCCCGTCACCAGTTTATGCCCATGTAGTAAAAAAATCTCTGATTATGGTGCGCATAACCAGCGTTCGCATGTCACCATTACAGCCTTACTCAATGATTTTATGTGGTTGGAAGACATGATTGAATTGGTTGAAAAACAAGCTTCTTGTGAGCTTTACGGTTTGCTCAAGCGTCCAGATGAAAAATTTGTGACTGAGCGTGCTTATGACAATCCAAAGTTTGTTGAAGATATGGTACGTGATGTTGCAGCACAATTGAATGCAGAAAAACGCATTGATAAATACGTTGTTGAATCAGAGAATTTTGAAAGCATTCACAACCATTCTGCTTACGCACTGATTGAACGTGACAAACGCATCAGTAAATCTTAACGCCCAATAAACTGGCGAATAGTCAAAGTTTGTTGCGTCGACAAAAAACGGGCCTAGTGCCCGTTTTTTGTTATTGCATGCATTTCAATACTTTTTGGTGAGTGTCATCGTCGAATTATCACGCTTCATGTCTAGTCGATTAAGTGCAGTCATCCCTAGTAACACCACCTCAGGAAACCCACCTTCAATGACAACTGCACTCACGTTATTCAATACTATCGTGCCAATTTTCACAGTGTTAAGTGTCACCCGATAAGCCACCACCTGTCCGCTTGCAGTGGAGGCAACACTTTTCTCACCAGTTAAATAACTAATATTTGCACGCTTTGCATCAGCACTGTTTAAGGCAACAGCGGTTGCGCCCGTATCTACAACATATTTCAAACTCGCTCCGTTGACAGACATACTGCCAAAGAAATGACCCGATGAGTCTGCATATAAATTGACAGGTTGATTTTGTGTAGACTCAGCGCCTCCACCTGCAGAAACGCCTTGCCCCATGCCCAACACTTTGGTTTTACCCTCAATCAACAAGGTGGCCTGTTGACTATCGGCAGCAACTAATTTCACACCTTGTTTGGTTTGCCCAACAGAGAGTGTTTGTGGTGCACTTCCATTAATCGTTACCAATGCCTTGCCATTAAATAAACCCACTACATTCACTTGTGTATCAGCATAAACTATACTCGCACACCACATCGCCAAGAACGACGCTACTTTAATTACTCGATTGTTATTCACTGAACATTCCCTTCGTTGCGTACGGTTGTAACAATGTTAAGCCAAATGCGATGACCATAAACCCTAATAGTGGAAACGCAGCTGCTAGCATAAAGGTATACTGCCCACCCAAATATTGTAGCGCAAAACCACCAGCCAAGCCGCCAATTGTCCCACCAACCCCATACGCCACACTGTTGTATATTGCCTGGCCCTTGGCTTGGTGCCTGCCGTTAAAAAACTGCGTAATGACTTCGACCGAAGCTGCATGGAAACTACCAAACGTGAAGGCATGCAGGCATTGCGCTAGCAATAACAAATACAAATGATCAGGCGTGAGGCCGATCATACAAAAACGTAGTACTGCCAGCGCTAAACTAATCAACAATATCGTTTTTAGTGTATAGCGTGCCATGAGTTTTGGCATCCACATGAACACCGCAATCTCGCAAATAACACCGATTGCCCATAAAAAACCTATCATGGTTTTACTGTAGCCGTGTTCTGCAAGATAAATTGAATAAAAGTTATACAGCACACCATGCGCCGTCACCATTAAAGAGCAACCTACCAGCAAGGCAATCACTGCTGGCTGTTTAACAATTTGCCACATAGAAAACTGGTCATGTGTATGCGGTGCGATCACAGCCTCTGGTAGTTTGAATGTGAGTGCATACAACACAATTTGCACCGCCAATAGAAACCATAGCAGACTTAAAATACCAAATGCATCGATTAAGAAACCAAGCATGACTGCAGCCACAATAAAGCCCAGCGAGCCCCACATTCTGATACGGCTATAGTGACCATTGGTGGTGGCTAGATGCGCTAAGACTAATGACTCTGAAAGTGGCAACGTGGAACTGGTAAATAGACTTAAGGCAGCCATGACGAAAAATAACCACCAAAAGCCATGCGCCCAAAACACTGCCACAAAACCAAGCAAACCTAATAATGCAGTGAGTTTAATCCACACCACTCGCCGCTTGGTATGGTCTGCTAACCATCCCCAAAAGTTGGGCGCAAAAATGCGGCTGATCTGAAACAGAGACATCAGGATGCCAATATCTGCCGCAGTAAATTGCTCTGACTGCAAATACAAGCCCCAATAGGGAACAAACGCCCCTACAAAGAAATAGTAGATGAAATAAAAGCGAGAAAGATTAAAGTGAAGGGCGTGACTCATCAATAACTAAACTTAAATGCTGGAGCGAAATTCATCGGGAATAACGCGCAACACAGGACCCCATAGCTCCCTCATTTTTGCTGTGTAACAAGCAAGCGCTTTGCAAACGACTACTCGGCCACTCACCTATTTGCACTGAATGAAACCGCAGTGAATGTTGCGTTGTTATATTTTAGGCGTGCTGGTTTGCACATCTGCATTTTGTCCGCGATGGCGCAAAGCATGGTCTATTAAGACCAATGCCAACATCGCCTCTACAATTGGCGTAGCGCGAATACCCACACAGGGATCATGACGACCTGTAGTTTGCATCATCACTGATTCACCAGTTTTATCTATGGAATGGCGCGGCTGTGGAATGCTAGAAGTGGGTTTAAACGCAACATTCACCACAATATCTTGCCCGCTAGATATGCCGCCAAGCATCCCGCCAGCATGATTGGTAGAAAAGCCTTGTGGTGTCATTTCGTCCGAATGTACGCTGCCACGTTGCGCCACAGATGCAAAGCCAGCGCCAATTTCCACACCCTTCACAGCATTGATGCCCATCATGGCGTAGGCAATTTCCGCATCGAGTCGATCAAAAATTGGCTCACCCAAGCCTACTGGCACATGCTGCGCCACTACTGTGAGTTTAGCGCCGACAGAATCACGCTCACTACGAATACCGTCTAAATAGGCCTCCAATTGGGGCATGATATCCATATTCGGCGAGAACAACATATTCTCTGGATCATTCAAACAATCCCAACTGACGAAGGGAATGTCAATCTCACCTAGTTGACTCAAATAACCACGTATCACTACGCCGTATTTTTGTTTTAACCATTTTTTAGCAATGGCCCCCGCTGCCACACGCACAGCAGTTTCACGTGCACTAGAGCGACCACCACCACGATAATCGCGAATGCCATATTTTTGTGTGTAAGTGTAGTCTGCATGACCAGGGCGGAAAGTGTCCATGATTTTGCTGTAGTCTTGACTGCGCTGATCGGTATTGCGGATGAGTAAGCCGATGGGAGCGCCAGTGGTTTTACCTTCAAACACACCCGACAAAATCTCGACCATGTCTGCTTCGTTCCGCTGTGTTACATGACGAGAGGTACCAGGTTTTCTGCGGTCTAGATCAATCTGCAAATCTTCGGCACATAATTCTAAACCTGGGGGACAGCCATCTACCACCCCACCTATTGCAGGGCCATGAGATTCACCAAATGAGGTCAGCGTAAATAGGGTGCCGAAGGTATTGCCAGACATAAATTACTTCCGAAAATAGTATCGGCTTATTCTAGCATATCTCGCGCTTAAGCCCTTGTATCCACACTGAATAAACCGAATGCGCTAGCGTATTTAATGCATATACTCGCTCTGGTAAGGCACGTTGAATCTCATCCACTGGCTGCACTCCAGCACTTGTGATGGCAGATTCTACTTCACTGCGTCCTGTATCACACCAGACCTTCACCATTTCTTCTGTCATTTCAATATGACACTGAAACCCCAAGTGTTTACCCAACGCATAGGCTTGATTAGTGCAATGCTCACTCGCTAGCAAATGAATAGCGCCCGCTGGCAAGGTAAACGTTTCACCATGCCAATGAAAGCTCATGAAGCGTTCCACATCGCCAAACCATTTCTTAGCTTCTGCGTGGTCAGTCACCATCACTTCACACCAGCCAATTTCTTTATAGGGGTTTGCACTTACTGTGCCACCTAATGCTTTGCTCATTAATTGCCCGCCCAAGCAATGGCCAAGCACCGGAATATCCAATTTCACCGCTTCTTGAATTAACAGCATCGCTTGACCAATCCAGGGCAAATCATCGTTCACACTCATGGGCCCACCCATAAATACTAGGCCACTGTAGGCGTCAGCAGATGCCGGCAAAATCTCACCCAAATCAATGCGCACCTCGCACCATGGAATTGCATTTTGCTCCAAAAAAGTGCCTAAGTAGCCAGCACCTTCGGTTCTAGCATGTCTAAATACACAAACCGGTTTCATTGTTTACCTTTTAACTATTAATGGTTTTGTATTGACCAAGCAAAATTCCGTCCAAGTTATGCGGACCAACGGCATATCGAATCAAACGTAGCGTTGGAAAGCCTATTTTTGCGGTCATACGCCGCACTTGGCGGTTTTTTCCCTCACTGATTTTAATCTCCAGCCAAGAGGTAGGTATTAATTTTCGTTCGCGAATCGGTGGATTGCGTGCCCAAAGTTGCGCTGGCTGTTGAATAATACGCACTTGTGCTGGTTGGGTAACAAAATCACCCAAATCCACACCTTTTAAAAGTGGCATTAAATCTGCTTCACTGGGAACACCCTCTACTTGCGCCCAGTAGGTCTTGATTTCTTTGTGTTTGGGATGGCTTAAACGGTGTTGTAATGCACCGTCATCGGTTAAAATAAGCAATCCTTCAGAATCAGTATCCAATCGACCTGCTGCATAAACGTCAGGAATAGGGATGAAGTCTTTTAACGTGGGATGTCCGAGCGATCCATCTGGTAACTGATGGGGGCTAAACTGACATACGACGTTAAATGGTTTATTAAATAAAATTAACATATTAGGGAATTAGCAATGGCATCAAACAAGCAAGCAACAAAGTATCAAGTGCCGAGTACAGGTACAAAAATTACGGTCAATGCAGACAACAGTCTGAACATACCGAATGATCCTATTATCCCATTTATTGAAGGTGACGGTATTGGCATTGATATTACCCCACCGATGATTAAAGTGGTAGATGCTGCCGTCAGTAAGGCCTATGGAAGCGCACGTAAGATTAGCTGGATGGAAGTCTATGCTGGCGAAAAATCTACCAAAGTTTATGATCACAATACATGGCTATCAGATGAAACCATGAAAGTGCTTCGCGACTATGTGATTTCAATTAAAGGGCCGTTAACGACACCAGTAGGTGGCGGCATTCGCTCCCTGAACGTGACATTACGCCAAGAATTGGATCTTTACGTTTGCTTACGTCCAATTCAATACTTTACTGGTGTGCCAAGCCCAGTAAAACATCCCGAAAAAACTGACATGGTGATTTTCCGTGAAAATACTGAAGATATCTATGCTGGCATTGAGTGGGCAGCAGGGACAGATGAAGTCGCCAAAGTCATTCAATTTTTAAGTGACATGGGCGTGCGTAAGAAAATTCGATTCCCGGAAACATCTTCAATTGGTATCAAACCAGTTTCGATCGACGGTAGCAAACGCTTAATTCGCAAAGCCATTCAATACGCGATTGATAATAATCGCAAATCGGTGACGATTACCCACAAAGGCAACATCATGAAGTTCACTGAGGGTGGCTTTAGAGATTGGGGCTACGAGTTAGCCAAAGAGGAGTTTGGCGCAACGCCGATTGACGGTGGGCCATGGTGCACATTACCAAATGGCATCGTCATCAAAGACTGTATTGCCGATGCATTCTTACAAGAAATTTTATTGCACCCTAGTGATTACGACGTTGTAGCTGCACTGAATCTAAATGGCGATTACATGAGTGATGCACTAGCTGCGCAAGTCGGTGGTATTGGTATTGCACCAGGCGCGAATTTATCGGACACCGTTGCCATGTTTGAAGCCACACACGGCACAGCACCTAAAATCGCAGGTAAAGATTTAGCTAACCCGAGCTCCTTAATTCTGTCTGCAGAAATGATGTTGCGTCATATGGGCTGGACAGAAGCTGCTGATTTGATCCTGAAAGGCGTTGCGAATGCCATTGCGAGCAAACGCGTCACTGTTGATTTTTCATCACAGATGGAAAATGCGACACAAGTAGGCACCTCACAATTTGGTGATGAGATAATCGCCAATATGTAATGTACACTCAGCAATAAAACAGCAATGAATAAAAAACGGCTCGAATCACGAGCCGTTTTGTTATTTGATGATGCTATAAAAGACTTAAGCCTTTTGAATATTTGAGGCTTGCTTGCCCTTAGGACCTTCGGTCACTTCAAAGCTCACGCGCTGACCTTCTTTGAGGCTTTTGTAGCCAGATTCAACAATTGCTGAAAAGTGTGCGAATAAATCATCGCCGCCATCATCTGGAGTAATAAAACCAAAACCTTTTGAATCATTAAACCATTTTACGGTACCTGTTGCCATTTCTACTTCCTTACATAAAACATAGGGGGGCGCCCCAAAAAGTTTGTCTCAAGAACTCAAGTCGCAATAATGCAAATTCAAAAAACTTAAATTAAAGACGGCTACAAAAAACTCGAACGCAAACACCTGCGAACTTTATATGTTACAAATTGTAAAAAGTCAAGCTATTTTTACAGTGTTGCTTATATGTCGATTTAACGCATGGTAAAAACACAAAAACCGTGTAAAAACAACGCCATTAACTTTACAAAAAAAAAGTTAAAGTGCATTATTGTCCGATACGTAAAATACTGTTTAACAACAAAGAATTAAAATAGAGATTAAAAGCGAATTATTACGAATGGCAACGACCACACCACCAAGCAAATTAAGCGGTATTGCGCGCATGCTCATCCAGGAGAAGTTGATTTCCGAAGATGAAGCTAACACCATTCAAAACCAAGCCAATATTCAAAAAATTCCATTTATTTCTCAAATTATCACCAATAAAAAAATTACAGCTGAAAAAATTGCAGAAACCTCAGCCCGTGCTTTTGGTTTCCCTTATTTAAATTTAGATGCATTTAATATCGATTACTTACCAGCGAAATCGATTGATCCAAAATTGATGCAAACCAATCGCGTGATAGCACTGCAAAACCGTAACAATGTGCTATACGTAGCTATATCTGACCCGACCAACTTACATGCGCTAGACAGCGTACAGTTCCAAATGGGAATGACGCTATCGCCTGTCGTGGTAGAGGATGACAAGCTCGGCAAATGGATAGATCGTATCATTGAGTCAAAAGATACTTCGATGGCCTCTCTAGATGTTGGGGATGATTTTGACCTCGACATGGGTGGCAACGAGAAAGAAGACGAAGTTGAAATAGCGCTTGAGGTTGATGATGCCCCTGTTGTGAAATTTCTGCAAAAAATGCTCTTAGATGCCATTAATATGGGCGCGTCCGATTTGCATTTTGAGCCCTACGAAAAATTCTACCGTATTCGTTATCGTGTGGACGGTGTATTAAGAGACATTGCACAACCACCACTGGCAATCAAAGATAAGTTAGCTTCTAGGATTAAGGTCATTTCAAATCTGGATATTTCAGAAAAGCGCATCCCACAAGATGGTCGCATGAAGCTGACTTTATCTAAAACGCGCACCATTGATTTCCGTGTTAGCACATTGCCGCTCATTCATGGCGAAAAAATAGTGATGCGGATTTTAGACCCTACCAGTGCAACACTCGGTATCGAAGCGCTTGGCTATGAAGCAGAACAGAAGGAATCGCTATTGAAGGCTGTGAGCCGACCCTACGGGCTAGTACTAGTTACAGGGCCAACAGGCTCTGGCAAAACGGTTTCACTGTACACGTGCTTGAATATTCTCAACAATCCAGGCGTCAATATCTCTACAGCCGAAGACCCGGCTGAAATTCCTTTGGCTGGGATTAACCAAGTCAATGTCAATGATAAACAAGGGTTAACCTTTGCTGCGGCACTGAAGTCTTTCTTAAGGCAAGATCCCGATATCATCATGATTGGTGAGATTCGTGATCTTGAAACTGCTGACATGGCGATTAAAGCCGCTTCTACCGGCCATATGGTGCTATCCACCCTACATACCAATGATGCGCCATCTACCCTAACTCGGTTAATGAATATGGGCGTTGCTCCTTTTAACATCGCCTCAGCAGTTTCTTTAATTACCGCACAACGTCTGGCAAGGAGACTGTGTAAAAACTGCAGAGTGCCTTTATCTGTTCCCAAAGAAGCCTTACTCAGCGTGGGGTTTAAAGAAGCTGATTTACAAGAGCCGTGGCAATTATATGGTCCTAAAGAGGGTGGCTGTGAAATGTGCAATGGAGGATACAAAGGGCGCGTGGGGATTTATCAGGTGATGCCGATTACGGATGCCATCAGTCGCATCATCATGACCAATGGTAATGCACATGATATTGCAGACCAAGCCAAGCGGGAGGGTGTCAAGGATTTGCGCGAGTCTGGATTGCTCAAGGTAAAACAAGGACTGACATCGATTGAAGAAGTTGAAGCAGTGACCAACGAATAAAGACTAGCACGCATTAATGAGATGAAGGATAAATAGATGGCTGCTAAGACAGTAAAACAAATAACTTTTTTGTGGGAAGGTAAAGACAAAAAAGGCAAGATAATCAAGGGTGAAATTCGCGCGTCCGGCGAGGCAGTGGTCAATGCTACTTTGCGTCGCCAGGGCATTACTGTCACCAAAGTCAAAAAGCAAAGCAGCTTTGCCTCCAGAAGCAAAATCACTGAAAAAGACATTACGCTATTCACACGCCAACTGGCGACTATGATGAAAGCGGGTGTGCCGCTATTACAGGCCTTTGATATCGTGGGTAAAGGACACAGTAATCCAGAAGTTTCAAGACTGTTAGGTGACATTAAGGCCGATGTTGAAACGGGTAGCAGCTTAAGCGCATCGTTTAGAAAGTACCCACTCTATTTTGATAACTTGTTCTGTAATTTAGTAGGTGCTGGGGAGCAGGCTGGTATATTGGATACGTTGCTTGACCGTCTTGCAACTTATAAAGAAAAAATTCTAGCGATTAAGGGCAAGATCAAATCTGCGCTTGTTTATCCAGTTTCAATCATTATTGTGGCCTTTGTCATTACAGCAGTAATTATGATCTTTGTGATCCCTGCATTTAAGGAGTTGTTCAGTGGTTTTGGTGCTGACTTGCCTGCGCCTACTGTCATCGTGATGAATATTTCCGATGTCTTTGTGGAGTGGTGGTGGGCTATTTTTGGCTCGATTGGCTTTGGCTTATGGTTCTTCTTTTACACATGGAAACGCTCTGAAAAAATGCAAAACACCATGGATAGACTCATACTTCAAGCACCTATTTTTGGTGGCCTCATACGAAAAGCGACGATAGCACGCTTTGCACGCACACTATCTACCATGTTCGCAGCTGGCGTGCCATTGGTCGAGGCGCTGGATTCAGTTGCAGGTGCTTCTGGTAACCGAGTCTATTATGAAGCCACTAAGCGTATTCAAAGTGAAATTAGCACGGGTACCAGTTTAACCGTCGCCATGCAAAATGCACAGGTGTTCCCTAACATGGTGTTGCAAATGACAGCGATTGGCGAAGAGTCAGGTGCACTAGATTCCATGCTAAGTAAAGTGGCTGATTTCTATGAGGCTGAAGTAGACGATGCAGTGGCTGCTATTTCCAGCTTAATGGAGCCAGTCATCATGGTGGTGCTTGGCGTCCTCATTGGTGGCTTAGTGATTGCAATGTACATGCCAATCTTTAAAATGGGGCAAGTGGTTGGTTAGTAATCACGCGCGTTAAGCGCAGACATTAAAAAGGCTAACCTAAGGTTAGCCTTTTTAATTGTTTATTAGCTACAAACTATTTACTCGCTTTTGCAGCCGCTTGTAGATACCGCTCAATTTCTTTATGTGGTTGCGCGCCTAGCATCCGCTTTCCATCCGCAAAGAATAATGTTGGTGTACTTGTCACACCATACTTTCTTGCCATCTCACCAACGCGCTCTAATGGCACATCACATTTTGCAGTGGTGGTTGGCAATTGATTATTAAATATCCAATCATTCCATGCTTTGACACGGTTTGGTGCACACCAAATACTTTTTGATTTATTCGCCGCATCTGGGTGCAAACTTTCGATAGGGTACAAGAAAGTGTAGATAGTCACATCATCAATATTGGCAAGTTCATTTTGCTCTAAGCGCTTGCAGAATGGGCAATCCACATCTGAAAACACCACTAATTTTCGAGTACCTTTGCCTTTCACCACTTTAATTGCTTGATTCAAAGGCAAGCCATTAAAGTCAATTTTGGTCAGCTCTTCCAACCGTTCACCCGTGATATCTTTCTTGGTGTTGGGATCTACCAAGCGGCCTTCTGCAATCAAGAAATTTAATTTTTCATCGGTATACACAATTTGGCCACCCATAAATACTTCATACAAACCTGAGTAGGGTGTTTTTGTCACGCTATCTACTTTAAATTTTGGATACGCCGCTTCGATGGCTTTTTTTAGCGAAGCCTCATCAGCCATACTTAATCCTGAAACACTCATCGTCATCAGTGCGGCTAATATATATTGTTTAAGTTTCATGCTTCACCTTATAAAAAATCTAGTATTGAATAATTGTGTTACAAAGTTGCGGTTTGTACCAATTGTTTTTTCAACCAATCTTGTTGGTTGATTTTCTGCATGCTCCAGCCTGTTACTTGTTGTAGCCAAGGAGATGAAGTTGCAAACAACGCATCCAACCCTGATGTCAGGGTATTCATGCTTACCACATCTAGCTTGCGTGCCCGTTCGTATCGTCTTAGAAAGTGGTAATCGCCAATATCTTGCATCGTACTTAACTTAGTCGTCATACTGGCTAATTGCATTACATCTCGAAATCCCAAATTCACACCTTGCCCTGCCATCGGATGCACCTGATGCGCTGCATCGCCCACCAATACTACGCGGTCTTTAATGTAAGACTCTGCGGTTTGCTGGTTTAATACAAATGATACTACTTCACCGCTTAAACTAAGTTTGCCAAGTGCATCTTCGCTCACATTTGACACCTCGCCTAACAATTCATCCTGACTTAGATTTAACAGAGTTTGGGCTCGCTCGGTTGACACCGCCCACACCATTGACACCATATGATTTGGTAATGGCAGCAATGCCATAGTCTCATGCGGCAAAAACCATTGTCTTGCAACGCCTTGATGCCCCTGCTCTGCCTTGAAATTTGCCACGATAGCAGTTTGATGAAAGGATTTGAAGGCTACGCCAATCTGCAATTGTTGGCGCACCCACGAATGCGCGCCATCTGCTGCGACAATCAGTTTGACATGCACATGTTGCTGCTGATCCAGTGTGATTTCGACAGAATGTGCCTCTTGAATGAGACTAGTCGGAGACGCCACAGTGAGTTGAACATTCGATGCTTCTAGCGCCTGATAACAAGCTTGCATCAGATTTGCGCTTTCTAAAATACAACCCATTTGCGGCAAGTAAGCATCTTCTGCGCTTAGCATCAAAGGCTTATTTCGACTAGGCTCCCACAATTCCATGGCTTTTATCGGCTGCACACGTGTTTCATCGACATAATGCCAAACACCCAATGACTTAAGCCATTCTATAGTTTCTTCAGTAAGCGCATAAATTCTCGCATCCCAATGATCAGTAGTTGGCGCCCAATCTTTATCGCGATTCGCATGACTATCAATCAATACAAGCTGTTTGCCTTGTTTAGCCATTGCAATCGCTGCCGTCAAACCTACCAAGCCAGCTCCAATAATGGCTACGTCGGCTTCAATGATTTCAGCAGAAGTAGCCATTATTTACCAAAGCTCATTTTGTTGACCAATAGTCGTTTCACCGGTGGCAAATATTGCATCATGGCTAAACCAAGGCCACGCAAAGTAGCGACTCCGAGCATAGGATTCGTGAACACATTCACAAGGAAGTCTGTAAATAACAATCCTCCGCGCGTATCAGACTGACGTTGCTGACGATAAGCCTTAAGCATAGTCGAAGTGCCCCAATCCATAGGTGAAGTCTGTACGAGCATACTCACTAACGTAGACGCGTCACGCATCCCCACATTAAAGCCTTGCCCCGCCACTGGGTGCATGGTTTGCGCTGCATTTCCAATAACCACCAGATGTGTCGTATCCGTCACACTTAAGCTACTGAGTTTAAGGGGGAAACTCATGCGCTTCCCAACACTCAAAAATTGCCCTACCCGATCACCAAACGCCTCATGTAGCTCTTGCAAAAAAGTGGCATCATCCAGTGACAACAGTCGATCTACCATTAATTTTTCACCTGTCCATACCAATGAAAAATCGTGCTCGCCATTTGGAAGCAGCGCCATTGGACCACTAGGCGTAAAACGCTCATAAGCGATGTTTTGATGCGGCAAGTCTGCATGCACTTTGCTGACCAGTGCATCATGCCCGTAGGCTTTGGTTTCTCGAACAAGCCCGGGGATTTCTTCCAAACTGCGTCCGCCATCAGCAATCACCATGAGCGAACTATTAAGGCGATGGCTCTGTCCGGCATAATCAAAATGCACCTCTGCATCAGAGTCATGCGGCAGAATCTCGCGCGCAACCGCCTCATACATCACATGTTGATGGTCAACCGTAGCATCCAATGCCTGCATCAATGCACCATAAGATACTACGTAGCCCAATGCCGGTAATCGATGTTCATGTGCATGCAGCTTGGTACGGCCTAAACCACCACGTTGAGAAATATGAATCGTGTTAATCACAGTCGCTTGCGTTTCAACCTGCGACCAAACTCCCAAGGTTTCTAAAATCTGCTTAGTACCGTATGAAAGGGCTAGCGCACGCTTGTCATGGTGCGATGCACCTTGCAGACGCGCCTCTAACACTTTAAAAGGAATGTTCTTTTGCTGTAGCGATAACGCAAGTGCTAGACCTACTGGCCCGCCTCCCACAATTAAAATAGGATCTGAGCTAGTCATGGCTGTTGCATATGGGCTTCTATATCAGCCACCGATTTAATGGCTGCTTGCGTCAGCACCTCGCACCCATCCTGCGTAATTAGCACATCATCTTCAATGCGAATACCAATGTTCCAAAAATGATCTGGCACATTGTCTGCAGGTCGCACATAGCATCCTGGTTCTACAGTGAGTGTATTACCTGACGCTAAAATCGCCCACTCTCCTGTTTTATTTTTGTACTCACCTGCATCATGCACATCCAAGCCCAACCAATGTCCAGTGCGGTGCATATAAAACTGGCGATAGCTCGCTGTTTCAATCACGCTATCTTTACTACCATGGCACAACTTTTCATCAATAAAGCCTTGAACTAACACGTCCAACGCAGCTTCGTGAGGTGCGTTCCAATGATTTCCTGGTTTAGCTGCATCAATCGCGGCCAAGTGTGCTGCCAATACAAGCTCGTATAAAGTTTTTTGCGGGCCTGTGAATTTGCCATTCACAGGAAAAGTTCTGGTGATATCACTGGCATAACCATGCAATTCACAGCCTGCATCAATCAACAAGAGCTCACCATCATTCAACACACAGTTATTGGCGTTGTAATGCAAAGTACAAGCGTTGGCACCGCCAGCAACGATACTGGTATAAGCAGGTGCCTGCGCGCCTTTACGATAAAACTCGTGTAAAAACTCGGCTTCTATTTCATATTCCATTTTTCCAGCCGCCACTTTCTGCATGGCACGGTTGTGTGCTTGCGCGGCAATGTTCGCGCTCTGGCGCATCAAATCAATTTCAAACGGGGATTTAATCAGACGCAGCATGTCAATGTGTTGACGTACATCAACGATTGTATTGGGCGCATTGACACCTGCGCGGCCTTGCGTTTTGACCGCATTTAACCACTGTGTGATGCGTGTATCCCAGCCACTATCTGCACCTAAGCTGTAGAATAAGCTCGGTTGATTGGCCAACAATTGTGGAACTATTGTATCTAATTCGCTCATCGAATAAGTGAGGTCAAACGCAAACTCAGTTTTAGCCGCTTCTGGCCCAAAACGAAAGCCATCCCAAATTTCACGCTCTATGTCTTTATCGCGACAGAATAAAATAGACTTATTTTCTTGGCCAGCGATCAACACGAGCAAAGCCTCTGGCTCGGTGAAACCGGTCAGATAATAAAAGTAGCTATCAAAACGATAAGGATAGTGGCTGTCGCGATTACGGATGGCTTCTGGCGCAGTTGGGATAATAGCAACTCCCTCGCTCATGTGTGCCAGCAGTGCGTCACGACGTTGCTTAAATTCTTTGTTATTCATTGTCATTATTACTTGTCATGTCCGGTTAACCATTGATCCAATTCAGTGAGTCGTTGCGGCGTGCCAATGTCGTGCCACACGCCATTATAATGTTCTGCAGTTGCCTTATCTTCTGTGATTGCATTTCTAATGAGCGGTGCAAGTTTAGCGGCGTCTCCGCGCACAATCCCCGCAAATAACGCTGGCTGATACACACCAATGCCAGAAAAAGTCAGCATCGGCGTACCCATATTCTGTAGCTTACCTTGTTCAATCGCAAAATCACCGTTTGGATGCTGTGGTGGGTTATTGACCAACACCAAATGCAGCAACGCATCGCCATTCAAAACACCTTGCGCCTTAACAGCGAGTTGTCCGAAATCATAATCCGTAAACACATCTCCATTCACTACACAAAAAGGCATATCTCCTAATAAAGGCAACGCATTTGCGATGCCGCCTGCGGTCTCTAAGGCTATCGTTTCTGGACTGTATTGAATGGACACATTCCACTGCGCACCGTTCCCTAGGTACTGCTCAATTTGCGTGCCTAGATGTGCATGGTTAATCACAATCTCGCGAAATCCAGCCTTGGCTAAACCTTCAATATGCCAAACGATGAGTGGCTTACCCCCCACTTTAAGTAAGGGCTTGGGGGTGTGGTCTGTGAGTGGTCGCATGCGCTCACCTCTTCCAGCAGCCAATATCATCGCTTTCATTAAAATGTATATCCAGCTTTATCTTCTAAACCCTCTAATGCATTTAACAGCTTCAACATGGGTTTGAGCTCGATATAGCGACCACATACTTTGCGCAGATAAGTCATGACCAATGGCATATCTTTCAGATAGCCATCTTTCCCATCACGATGGTAAAGACGCGCAAATATACCTAACACTTTGATATGGCGCTGTGCGCCCATCCATTCAAAATCACGATAGAACTCACCGAAATCTGCAGGCACTTGCAAGCCTGCTTTTCTTGCAGATTGCCAGTAGCGCGCTGTCCAATCAATGATTTGCTCTTCATCCCACACAATATAAGCATCTTTCAACAAAGACACTACATCATAAGTAATCGGCCCATAAACTGCATCTTGAAAATCCAGAATGCCAGGATTGTCCTCACATACCATCAAATTTCGGGAGTGGTAATCACGATGAACGGTTACCTTAGCCTGCGCCAAAATATTCTGATTCAATATCGCAAAGGTTTGTTGAAGCACTCTGTTTTGGACCTCATCCAAAGTCACATCGAGATGTTTTGCTAAGTACCAATCCGGGAACAATTGCATTTCTCGCGTCAACAATGCTTCATCATAAGGCGGCAATACATCGGGCTGGCTGGCCAATTGCATCTGAATCAGCGCTTGCGTGGCATCACCGTACAAACGCTGGGCATTTTCAGCATTTAAAACCGACAGGTAAGTGGTATCGCCTAAATCACTCAGTAGCAAAAACCCAAGCTGTATTTCTTGCGCCAGAATTTTAGGTACATTCAAACCTGCTGCTAGCAACAAACCCGCAATCCTAACAAATGGGCGACAGTCTTCTTGTGGGGGTGGCGCATCCATGGCAATCAAGGTTTGATTGGCTGTGTGCACTCTAAAATAACGCCGAAAACTGGCATCTGCCGATGCAGTGGTTAAGGTAAATGTTTCGTTGCCTAATACTTCTTGAAGCCAAGCTTCTAATTGCTGTTTTCTATCCACACATTGCCTTATTAAGTCATTCGCACACGACTTTTCCACCCTGTTGCAGATGGACTCATCTTTCATCGAAACACGAATTTTTTATTGATTAAAACGAGGTTTTGTGCGATTTTATCACTCATGCGAAATACACTGTATTATTCTTAAAAATTAACGCAACTAACCACTATAAAAACCCTGCTTTGTTAACTCACCCTACTCAAGTCCATCATCGAGGTTTGCTCTTTATTCTTGCTACGCTGGCGCTCAGCATGGCAAGTGTATCCATAGCAGAAACAAGCACAGAGGTTATTCAATCGATGGATACTGATGAGCAGGATACGATTGCACTGCCAGGCGCGATTGAAATTGAAGGTGACAAGCTAGACTTATATTTAGACCGAAAAATGCGCGCCAGTGGCAACGCCGTGATTACAAGAGGCGACCAAAAAGTATACGGTGACCAGATTGAATATGATGTACAAAACGACGAGTTGCAAGTCAATGGCAATGTAAAAATTAGTATTGATAATGGCCAAATTACTGGACCCGCATTGCGCATGCGTCTAAGTGAAAGCATTGGCGAAATGCGTGATGCTTCCATCCAATTTAATAAAAGTCCGCCTGCCGAAAAGATTATTGATAGCGAGCAATCGACCGTTCTTAACGACCAATCAATGATATTCAGCGACCCTAAACGTTATTTAGATAACGATAATAGCTTTAGTGACAGTCAAGCCCTAACACGTAATTTAGAAGGGTCGCGCGGCGATGCAAAGATGGTGCTGTTTGAAGGTCAAGATAAAAAGCGCCTACAGTATGCACGCTACACTACTTGCGAAGCAGGTGTGGATGACTGGTATATCAAAGCCAATGATTTAGAACTCGACGATTACACACAATCTGGCGTAGCAAAAAATGCCTACGTAGAGTTTAAGGGCGTACCACTACTGTACACGCCTTGGTTGAGTTTCTCCTTTAACAATCAACGCAAATCAGGATTGTTGGCGCCTACCGTCGGTACCACCTCACGTAGTGGTTTTGAAGTCTTTACCCCTTATTACTGGAACATTCGTCCAGATATGGATGCCACTTTGGCGACCCGTTATTTGAGTAAGCGTGGTTTGCAGGTGTCTGGCGAGTTTCGATATTTAGATGAGTCCTATTCAGGCATTAGCGGTCTAGAGTACCTCAATAAAGATAGCCAAAGCGGCCAAAATCGCTACTATGCCAATTTTTCACATCGTCACCAATTAGGGCCAGGCTGGTCTGCTGGCTATAACTTTGAAAAAGTATCAGACAACCAATACTTTTCCGATATGTCGACGCGTATTATCAGTACCAGCCGCGTTAATTTGCCGCAAGAGGGATATGTGAATTACCAAGATGAAAATTGGAATTTCAATGCACTGGCACAAAAATACCAAACATTAGATGAACTATCTTTCCCTTACGAACGCCTGCCTCAAGTAACACTATCTGGCAATAAAGAATGGCAATATGCCAATGGTGAGTTGTTTACGCAATGGACATATTTTGATCGCAATAAAGATGCGCCAAAACTGGCTACGGGGAATCGTGTAGTAGCCTACCCGTCGATTAACGTGCCTTTCACCAGTAGTTACGGCTTTATTACACCAAAATTAGGCTTACACGCCTCTACATATCAACTCAATGACAACGACTTTAATGTGAACGGTCAGTTACAGAGTGAAAACTCTCTTACACGCACGCTACCGGTGTTTAGTCTGGACACAGGCCTATTCTTTGACAAAGAATCGACCTTTCTGGACAACAAATATACGCAAACTATTGAGCCGCGCTTGTTCTATGTGTATATCCCATATGATGACCAAAGCAAGATACCGGTATTTGATACCGCTTTGTCTGACCTGAACTTAACCACCCTCTTCACTGAAAACCAGTTTGTAGGCAGTGACCGAATCAACAACGCGAATCAAGTAAGCCTTGCCCTCACCACACGCTTTATTGACGGTGATACTGGCATTGAACGTATTTCTGCCACTTTGGGTCAACGCTTTTACTTTCAAGATCAGAAAGTATTTTTGCCCGGCATGACAGCCTCGGACAGAAAAACCTCAGACATTATTGCTGGCTTTACGGCAAGGCTTTCCAGCCAATGGAAGCTAGACGCTTTCTGGCAGTATGATCCAGATGCTTCTAAATTGGCCCGGTCAAACTTACTTGCGCGTTACAACCCTGAGCCAGGAAAACTCCTGAACATGGGCTATCGCTATACTCAAGATTTCTTAGAGCAAATCAATGTCTCTGGACAATGGCCGCTTGGCAATGGCTGGTATGGTGTAGGTCGCTATAATTACTCTATCCGCGATAAAAACGCGATTGAAAGCTTGGCTGGGGTAGAATACGATGCTGGCTGTTGGACCGCGCGCGGAGTTGTACAACGTGTTGAAACGGCTACCGCTGATGCGAACTATGGCTTTTTCTTTCAGTTAGAATTAGGTGGCTTGGCTTCCATTGGCTCCAATCCATTGAATTTATTACGCCGTGATATTCCTGGCTTCTTGTCCAGTAGTGAAATCCCTAATCTTTATAGACAACAAAATTACAATCAATGAAATTAACGCAAACACCTAATTTAGTTTACCTATTGTTGTGCTTGATGGTGGCAGTGCCCCAAGCTATAGCAAAGCCAGTTGAGATTGAAAAAATAGACCGTATCATCGCGGTCGTCGATCAATCGGTGGTGACAGAGCAAGAGTTAATTGACCGGATTAAAAGCATCTCATCACAAATTGAGAAAAAAGGCGGCGAACTGCCTGCCAAAGATGTTATGCAAAAACAAATTTTAGAACGCTTGATTGTGGATAGCTTACAGCTGCAACTGGCTGAGCAAACAGGCATTAAAGTGGATGACGGACAACTTGATAAAACCATAGAGCGTATTGCAGAACAAAACAAACTAACATTACCAGAATTCAAACAAGCCTTGCAGGCGGACGGGGTGAGCTTTGTCAAGTTTCGAGAAGACATCCGCAATGAAATCATCATCTCGAGACTAAGAGAGCGTGAAGTGGATAATCGCGTGACTATTTCCGAAGGGGAAGTGGACAACTACCTCACTACGCAAGCTAGCCGCGTAGGTGAGCAAGATGATTTCGATATCTCCCATATCTTAATTCGATTGCCAGAAGATGCTACGCCAGAAGATTTGCAAAAAGCACGTGCCAAAACCGAAGAGCTGTTGGCCGCTATTCAAGGTGGCACTAGCTTTGCTGAGGCCTCTGCCACTTACTCAGATGCACCCAATGCGCTTGACGGTGGCAGCCTTGGCTGGCGTAATGCCAGTCAAATCCCCCCTGCTTTTTTTGAGTCTATTAAAACGCTAGAGGTAGGCGCAGTTTCGTTGCCTTTTAGAAGCCAAAGTGGCATACATATTCTTAAGTTAAACGACAGACGTGCCAGTAGCTCAAGTTTAGTTGTTGATCAAACCCATGTGCGTCATATTTTAATTAAACAAAGTGAAGTCGTATCTGAAAGCGAAGCCAAACGCAAAATTGAAAACATCAAAGAGCGTATCGAAAACGGCACCAAGTTTGAAGAAATGGCGCGCCAGTATTCAGAAGATGGCAGTGCAAGCGGTGGTGGCGACTTAGGCTGGGTAAACCCAGGAGACACAGTACCAGCGTTTGAAAAAACCATGAATGATCTTGGCCTTGGCGAAATCAGCGCGCCTGTATCCACGCCATTTGGCTGGCACATTATTCAAGTCTTAGAGCGCCGAAAACAAGACATGTCGAAAGAAGCAGCAAGACTAAAAGCGCGCCAAGAAATTCGCGCGCGCAAAGCCGAAGAAGCGTACAACGACTGGATTAGAGAATTGCGTGATAAAGCCTATGTTGAGCTGCGTCTTGAAGATAAATTTTAATATCAGCTTCGATATTACTTACCTACCGTGAACCCTCTACCTCGCATAGCTATTACAGCTGGTGAGCCCGCTGGCGTTGGGCTTGACTTATGTGTCATGTTAGCGCACCAATCCATGCACGCCCAAATCGTAGTCATTGCCGATCAGGATGCGTTAGCCAGCCGTGCGGCTCAAATCAATCTCTCGCTGAAATTAACAACTTACGTGCCTGACGATGTACGTGAGCATGCAGGAGATGGCTCCTTAACCATATTGCACCTGCCCACTGCAGCACCTGTGAGTGCTGGCAAACTCAATCCTGCCAATAGCCACTATATTCTCGACACTTTGAAAGTGGCTATGGACGGCTGCTTGTCACATCAGTTTGATGCGATGGTCACCGCGCCGATACAAAAAAGCACCATCAATGATGCAGGCATCGCCTTTACTGGGCATACTGAATTTTTAGCCGACTATACACAGACAAAACACGTGGTCATGATGCTAGTCGGCGGAGGTATGCGCGTTGCATTAGCCACTATTCATTTGCCGCTGACGCAAGTAAGCGGTGCTATCACGCAAGAGTCGCTTAGCCAAACCATTGAAATTTTGCATCAAGATTTACAGCAGCGTTTTGGGATTGCACACCCTAAAATCTTCATTGCTGGTCTTAACCCGCATGCAGGCGAAGACGGCTATTTAGGCAGTGAAGAAATCAATGTAATGAACCCAGTCATACAAACACTTCGCGCAAAAGGAATGGATTTAGTTGGTCCACTTCCTGCAGATACGATGTATTCAGCCAAAAATATAAAAGAGGCTGACGCATTTTTAGCCATGTACCATGACCAAGGCCTTGCGGTATTGAAATACGCAAGTTTTGGAGAAGGGGTAAATATCACATTAGGTTTACCGATTATCCGCACCTCGGTAGATCACGGTACCGCGCTAGATATCGCTGGATCTGGCAAAGTAGATGCAGGTAGCATGATGGCTGCCATTCAATTGGCAATAGAACTGGCAAAGCACAAGCAATGAAACATTTAGCAAAAAAAAGGTTCGGTCAAAATTTCTTGACCGATCAAGCCGTTATCCAAAGCTTGGTGGATGCAATCTCTCCGCAACCTGACGACTTGATGGTGGAAATTGGCCCGGGCCTCGGTGCCCTGACCCAACCGTTGCTTACAAAAATGAATGCGCTTCATGTCGTTGAAATTGACCGCGATATCATTGCATGGATGCAGAATACATACGCTGCAAGCAAAGTACACATTCACCATTCAGACGTATTAAAATTCGATTTCACTACCATTGGCGAGCGTATTCGCGTGGTAGGCAACCTACCGTATAACATCTCCAGCCCTATTTTATTTCATTTGCTCGATAACGTAGCCGGCATCATAGATATGCACTTTATGCTGCAAAAAGAGGTCGTGGAGCGCATGGTAGCTTCGCCATCTACCGCAGCATATGGCCGCTTGTCTGTTATGTTGCAATATCATTTGCATATGGAGTATTTGATTACGGTACCGCCAGAGGCCTTTAATCCTGCACCTAAAGTGGAGTCCGCATTTGTCCGCTGCGTACCGCGTGAGCACTTACCTTTTGTCGCTCAGGATACTGCGCTGTTTGCCAAAGTGGTGATGGCAGCATTCGGCCAACGCAGAAAGACGCTGCGCAACACATTAAAAGGTCTGCTGGATGACGCAGGTTTTGCACAGCTTGAAATTGACTCACAATTGCGCGCAGAAAATTTAAGTGTCGCCCAATTTGTGGCTATTGCAAACTTTCTTGCCTGATATAATGGCGTCTTTGTCAATCATCGTAATATAAGGAATTTATCATGCGTTTAATTCTGCTAGGTGCGCCAGGCGCAGGCAAAGGCACTCAAGCAACATTCATCAAAGAAAAATTCAATATCCCGCAAATATCTACAGGTGACATGCTGCGTGCTGCGGTAAAAGCAGGCACACCACTGGGTGTTGAAGCGAAGAAATTTATGGATGCAGGCGGCTTAGTCCCCGATGAAGTCATTATTGGCCTAGTAAAAGAACGTATTAAAGATGCAGATTGCCAAGCGGGGTTCTTGTTCGATGGCTTTCCGCGCACTATTCCACAAGCAGAAGCCATGAAACAAGCAGGTGTGATGATTGATTACGTGGTAGAAATTGATGTCCCAGATGAAGCGATTGTTGAGCGCATGAGCGGTCGCCGCTCTCACCCTGCTTCAGGTCGTACCTATCATGTAACATTCAACCCGCCCAAAGTGGAGGGTAAAGACGACGTGACTGGTGAAGACTTGGTGCAACGTGAAGATGACAAAGAAGATGTGGTGAAAAATCGTTTAAGCGTTTACCACGCACAAACCAAACAACTGGTGGGCTACTATTCTGATTGGGCTAATTCTGGTGTAGGTGGTGCACCAAAATATGTCCGAGTGAATGGCATAGGCGACATGAACACCATTCGAGATAACATTTTCAAATCACTTGTGTAATTGCAACAGTTTTCATAAAAGGCCTACCAAAGGCCTTTTTTCTTTGATGGCGTTCAAGCACGCACATCACAAACCAAGTGGCTTCAAGGTATAATTTCGTTTTATTCCACCACACGCTCATGACCATGCAACAGCAGTATCCTTTCAAAGAAATCGAACAACAAACCCAGCAAGATTGGGAAACTCAACAAAGTTTTGCCGCAACATACACTAGCGACAAACCAAAATATTATTGTCTATCGATGTTCCCTTACCCTAGTGGCAAGTTGCACATGGGCCATGTGCGTAATTACACCATTGGGGATGTACTCAGTCGTTTTCACCACATGAAAGGGTATAACGTATTACAACCCATGGGTTGGGATGCGTTTGGATTGCCCGCAGAAAATGCAGCCATACAAAACAATGTGCCGCCAGCTAAATGGACCTATGACAATATTGCTTATATGCGTAAGCAATTAGAGTCTTTGGGCTTTGCCATTGATTGGTCGCGTGAGCTGGCGACTTGCCAACCCGAGTATTACAAATGGAATCAATGGTTATTTTTGCGCATGCTAGAAAAAGGCATTGCCTACAAGAAAACCCAAGTAGTGAATTGGGATCCGGTCGATCAAACTGTACTCGCTAACGAACAAGTGATTGATGGCCGAGGTTGGCGCACTGGCGCACTGGTGGAAAAGCGTGAGATTCCAGGTTATTACCTCAATATCACTGGCTATGCACAGCAATTATTAGATGACTTAGACAAGTTGCCAGGTTGGCCAGAGCGTGTGAAAACCATGCAAGCCAATTGGATAGGCAAAAGTGTCGGAGTACGTTTTGCCTTCACACATACGATTAAAGACAGCCATGGCGCTCTGATTGATGATGGCAAACTTTGGGTATTTACCACCCGTGCCGATACCATCATGGGTGTCACTTTTTGCGCTGTAGCCGCTGAGCATCCACTAGCCACACTTGCAGCAGCCTCGAATCCCTCGCTCTCCGCCTTTATTGAAAAATGCAAACAAGGTTCAGTGATGGAAGCCGATATGGCGACCATGGAAAAAGAAGGCATGGATACTGGCTTGACCGTTACCCACCCGCTCACTGGTGAACAAGTACCAGTGTGGGTCGGCAATTATGTATTGATGACCTATGGTGAAGGTGCAGTGATGGCGGTACCAGCACATGATGAGCGAGATTTTGGCTTTGCCAAAAAGTATCAGCTACCTATTAAACAAGTGGTACAAGTCATCGGCGAGACGTTTACAGATTTGGCTTGGTCAGAGTGGTACGCGGATAAAACAAGAGGTTTGTGTGTACATTCTGACGCATACGATGGGCTGAACTATGAGGAAGCAGTGGATATGATTGCTACTGATCTCAAAGCCAAAGGGCTAGGCGACAAACAAATCAATTGGCGTCTGCGTGATTGGGGCGTATCTCGTCAACGTTACTGGGGTTGCCCAATTCCCATTGTGCATTGCGATAGTTGTGGTGATGTACCGGTACCTGATGACCAGTTGCCTGTGAAACTACCAGAAGATTGCGTGCCTGATGGTTCTGGTAACCCACTGAATAAATTAGAAAGTTTCATCAATTGTGCTTGCCCAAGCTGTGGTAAGCCTGCTAAACGCGAGACCGACACCATGGATACCTTTGTGGATTCCAGTTGGTACTACGCGCGTTACGCAAGTGGGTTTAGCAGTGAACACATGGTGGATGGGCAAACCAACCAATGGATGCCAGTAGACCAATATATTGGTGGCATCGAACACGCCATTTTGCATTTACTTTACTCCCGCTTTTGGAGCAAAGTCATGCGCGACCTAGGACTCGTCAATTATGATGAGCCTTTTGCTAACTTGCTGACACAAGGCATGGTGCTCAATCATATTTTCTCTCGCCGCACAGACAAAGGCGGTATTGAATATTTTGCGCCTGAAGAAGTCGAGCTATTGCACGATGCACATGGCAAAGTAACCGGTGCTAAAGCACTTAAGGACAACATGCCAGTCGACTTTCAAGGCATGGGCACCATGTCCAAATCGAAACGCAATGGCGTAGATCCGCAGTCTTTGATTGAGCAATATGGTGCAGACACTGCCCGCTTTTTTATGATGTTTGCCGCACCGCCCGAGCAAACGTTGGAATGGTCTGACAGTGGTGTAGAAGGTTCGCATCGCTTTTTAAAACGCGTGTGGAGTTTTGCTTATTTGCTATCAAGTGAAGAAAAGCAATCCTTGCCAAGCAAATTGAGTAGCACTTTAAGTAGCGCAAGACGTGAAGTACACATGACTTTGAAGCAAGCAAGTTATGATTTAGGCAGACAGCAATTTAATACGGTAGCGTCTGGCGCCATGAAAATGCTGAACACGCTTGAAAAGTTGCAAAAAGAGGCAGAACCACATTGGCAAGCGGTTGCGTTTGAAGGCTTCTCCATTCTGTTACGCATTCTCTCGCCTATCGCGCCACACATTACGCAAAGCTTATGGAAAACGTTGGGCTTTGGTGAGGATATTCTGAAAGCCACATGGCCAGAAGCCTTACAATCTGCAATGGTGCAAGATGAAGTAGAATATGTTGTGCAGGTCAATGGTAAGTTGCGCGGCAGTGTGACATTGGCAAAAAGTATGGAAAAAGCACAAATTGAGGCGATTGCAGTCAATCAACCCTTTGTGCAAAAACACTTAGAAAATGCCAGTGTGCGTAAAATTATTGTAGTACCAAATAAATTAATCAATATTGTCGTGGGATAACACTATGATGCATTGGATGCGAAATCTGACTTTAAGCATTTGCTGTGCTGTGCTGGTGGCGTGCGGGTTTCAACTGCGCGGAGCCAGTGAATTTACGTTTAAAAGTATTTATGTGAATGGCAATACACAAATCACCAAGCCACTCAAAAAATCTTTGGTAGCGAATGGCGTAGAGGTCACTACTAGTCCAAGTGCCGCAGAAATAGAAGTCGATTTAATGAAAGAAGAAAGCGAAAAGCGCATTCTTTCATTGAGCGGCGACGGTGTGGTAAACGAGTTTGAACTCTATTACCGCGTGACTTATCGCACAAAATTCGCAAATGAGCCTTTATGGACGCAACCGCAGATCATGGAAGCGCGTCGAGACTTTTCTTACAGTGATGCGAATTTACTGGCCAAGCAAAGTGAAGAAAAACAGCTCAATTTGAATATGCAACAAGATGTGATGAATAGCATCATACGCAGATTATCTGCCATCAAACAATCACCATAGTATGCAAATTTCGGCTAATGCTTTAGTCAAGCATTTAAGCAATACGGCATCGCCTGTAGTTGTCATTATGGGAGATGAGCCACTTGCAAAGGCTGAATGCCTAGACAGTGTTAGGCAGCACGCACGCAAACTAGGTGCGGAAGAGCGTACTAGTTTACTGGTCGAGCGTCAGTTTAATTGGCAGACAGTGACTCAATTTAGCCAACACTTTTCATTGTTCTCTACACACCGTATTTTAGAAATCCATATTCCTTCTGGCAAGCCAGGCATAGATGGTGCAAAAGTGTTAACTGAACTTGCACAGCAACCTACGCCCGAGACCACCACGATCATCACGCTGCCGACTTTAGAGCGCGAGGGAAAAAACAGTGCGTGGTATTCCGCACTATTGACACATGCTTTAGTGGTGGAGCTGAAAGACATCAATATTGCACAGCTACCTGCGTGGATACAACAGCGCCTTGCTTTACAGCAACAAACAACAGATGAAGCATCGCTCATTTTTATGGCACAGCAAGTAGAAGGCAACATGCTGGCTGCGCATCAAGAGATTCAAAAATTGGCCTTGTTGTACCCTGCTGGCAATCTATCTCCAGCGCAAATCAAAGAAGCTGTATTCAATGTAGCAAGATTTGATGCGTTTCAATTGGGTGAAGCCATGCTTGAGGGGGATAGTGAGCGTACCGTGAGAATCCTGCAAGGTTTACAGGAAGAAGGCGAACAGGCGGTTGCAGTCATGAACCCACTTATTTGGCTGATTCGGCCATTGCTACGCGTGAAGCAAGCAGAGGCCCTTGGTGAGAATGTACAGTCAGCCATGGCTAGCGCGCGCATTTTTGGTGATAGACAAGCGTTGATTAAGAAGGCCGCGCAGCGCTTGAGCTTGCGACAGATAGAGGCAGCGCTGCAAAAGTTAAGCGACATTGACCGTATGGCAAAAGGGGTGATGCAAGGTGATGCTTGGTTAGAAATTTCACGGCTGTGTTTTGGGCTGGCTCGCATTAAATCAAGAACAAGGTAAAATAGTATGATGAACATACAACATTACATGCAAGAACTGGGACAACAAGCACGTCATGCGTCTCGCGCCATGGCCAAAGCAGACACCAATGCCAAAAATCAGGCTTTGCTTATGATTGCCGAGGCCATCAAGCGTGAAGCTAAGGCGCTGCTTACAGCCAATCAGCAAGATCTAGCGGCTGCCAAAGCGAGTGGCATGGATGATGCTATGCTAGACCGCCTAACGCTCACTGAAAAATCGATTGCGAATATGGCAGAAGGACTGACACAAATCGCAAGCTTACCTGACCCAATTGGTGAAATGAGTGATTTCAAATACCGTCCATCTGGTATTCAAATCGGCAAAATGCGGGTGCCTTTAGGTGTGATTGGTATTATTTATGAAGCCAGACCAAATGTTACGGTGGATGCTGCAGGCTTGTGTATTAAATCTGGCAATGCATGTATTTTACGCGGCGGCTCAGAAGCCATTCATTGCAATCAAGCACTGGCCAAGCTCGTGCATGAAGGCTTAGAAAAAGCAGGTTTGCCAAAAAACGCGGTATTGGTGGTAGAAACCACAGACCGTGCGGCCGTGGGTGAACTCATTACCATGAAAGCATTTGTTGATGTAATCGTACCGCGTGGTGGTAAGGGTTTGATCGAGCGCATTTCAAATGAAGCGCGCATTCCAGTCATTAAGCACTTAGATGGTAACTGCCATGTGTATGTGGATGATGATGCAGACATGGACAAAGCGCTGCGCATACTAGAAAACTCCAAAACCCAGCGCCTAGGCACTTGCAACACGGCTGAATCACTTTTGGTCGCGCGCAGCATCGCAAATACTGCCTTACCACGCTTAGCAGAAATGCTCATAAGCAAAGGCATCGAGATTCGCGGCTGTGAGGAAACCTGCGCTTTAATCAACGTAGCGAAACCAGCGACTGAAGAGGATTTTTACACTGAGTATTTGGCTGCCATCATCTCGTGTAAAGTGGTGGGTGATGTTGACGAGGCGGTTGCTCATATCAATGAACACTCCAGCCAACATACAGAAGCGATAGTCACCGAAAACTACACCAAAGCACGTCAGTTTCTGCGTGAAGTGGATTCCAGTAGCGTGATGGTCAATGCATCGACGCGCTTTGCGGATGGCTTTGAATACGGCCTAGGTGCTGAAATTGGTATTTCTACAGACAAATTGCATGCGCGTGGACCGGTGGGACTGGAAGGCCTGACCTCGCTTAAATACATTGTCTTAGGCAATGGCGAAGTTCGAGCTTAGCCGCTTATGAAGTTCATTGGGATATTGGGTGGTACATTCAATCCAATACACCATGGTCACCTCAGAATTGCCCAAGAAATTGCGGAAGCAGTCAATCTCGATCATGTGAAATTTATTCCTTCCGCCAACCCACCGCATAAAGCGCCGCCACAAGTAACGGCACAACAAAGAGCTGAAATGGTGCAATTAGCGATTCAGGATAATCCATTGTTCAGTATGGATATCAGAGAGTTAGAACGTACAGGCCCTTCTTATACGATTGATACATTAAAGTCTTTGCGCAGAGAGCATCGCCACGCTACTTTTTGTTTGATATTAGGCGCAGATGCATTCGCTTATTATGATCAGTGGCATGAATGGGAGTCTATTTTAAATTATTGCCATTTGGTATTGGTACCCAGACCGAATACAACAAACTCGCTAACACTAAACCCTAGACTGAACGCTGTATTACAACAGCATGGTACTCAAGACATACTCCAGCTTACACAACAACAAAATGGCTGCATTATTCAGCTAACCGTGACTGCGTTAGAAATTTCATCTAGTAAGATTAGAACAATGATTGCACAGCACAAAAGTGCTATTTACCTAACCCCACCAGCTGTGATGCACTATTTACAACAACATCAACTTTACCAAATATAAAGCTGTACCAAAGATTTAGAAGCAATAGACATAAAAAAACCTGCCAAGGCAGGTTTTTTTAATGCGTATGTTACTTATGCTAATGTTTTACGACGACGTGCAACACCAAACATACCTAAGGCAGAGGCTAGCAAAGGTAATGCAGCTGGAACTGGCACTGCGCTTACACCTACTACGTAGTCATCGTAGTCACCATCTGGTGAACCGCTATCATTGAAACCAATTAAGAATGCAAATGGGTTACCTGATGCATCAACGTAAGAACCGTTATTTGGAATGTAAGCGATTGTACCGATGAAGTTAGTTAAATTTGATGCTGGTGTTGCAGTACCTGATCCACCAAAACCAAAGTCAATTAAACCAGCAGCAACGTTAAAACTAAAGCTTTGACCTGCATATGCTGTAGTAGTAGAAGTGTTGGCTACTTGTACACCGTTTGAGATGTAAAAGTTGGCATTTGCAGCTTCTTTACCAATGAATGTCACTGTAAACAAAGTATCTTGTGTAGCTGATAATTGTCCATAAGTACCACCAGTAGCGCCAGAAATCACATCATGTGTATCGCCAGAAAACACAACATCACCTGCTGGTGCAAGTGATAATTGACCAATTGTAATAGCTTGTGAAGCTGTTGAAGCAAGTGCTAGTGATACAGCAAGTAGTAATTTTTTCATTTTGTTTCCCTTGTAGTTTGTTTAAATTCTTGGAATAAGTGTATTTGTATGTAGCTGTTTACTCAATAGTCCATATGGGTAGCCATGTCACTATTGAATTAATATCTAATTTATCTAAGAGCAGTTGCAAAACACAACCTTTGCTTCAACAAAGCATTGGCCAATTTAAATATTTCCTTGGGGAGGGGTGACTGCTATACAAAAAAAACCTGCCGTAGCAGGTTTTTTATGATGGCATTCTAACTTATACCAATGTTTTACGGCGACGCGCTACACCGAACATACCCAACGCAGATGCTAACAATGGCAATGCAGCTGGCACTGGCACGGCACTTACACCTTTCACACCAACTACCAAATCGTCAAAGTCACCATCGCTTGAACCATTGTCATTAAAACCAATAATGTATTCATATCCACCAAAAGCCGCAGCTGCCTCACCAAAAAGCAGATAGCCGATAGATGAGCTTCCATTGACAAAAGTTTGTGAACCAGTCGTTAAATCTTTAAAACCAAACCATAAGTCACCAAACAAACCAGATCTGATATATGCAGTGTCACCCACAGCAGATGATTGGTTGTTGAACAATTGTGTATCTGGGCCTAAGCGCAGTTGGGTCATGATATTATTGTCAGCAGCTTCGGCACCTAGATAGGTAAACTGCACCAATTGAAAAGGGTCATTAGCAAATAAGATACCTTGGCTAATTTTGGTTCCAATAGCCTGACCAGTTACGTCGTTAATATCACCTGAGATTGTTGCATTGCCAGTTTTGAGCAACGACAAACTCTCAGCCTGCGCAACAGAAATCGTTGAAGCGAAAATCAAACCAGCTAATAATATTTTTTTCATTTTTGTTCCCTTGTAGTTAAAAGAATAAAACTTTAAAGACTTTAAATCATTAAGGGCAGTCTAAGTTTGTATTGGAGTTAGCTCAATAGCCCTATCGGGTCAATGGAAAATGTGCCGATATGGTGACTTCAATTGTTTGATAGCACACTGCAAGTAGATAAAACCAAGCGGCTTACTTCAACTGGTATTGAGGAATCGGATCTAGCTTAGATTGAAGCGTAGAAAGGTTTTCAGCATAGTGCAACATGTTGTGGTCGATGGGGTTAGCCACCCATGCAGATATCTGCAATTGGCAAGACTGCATGACGGCGAGTGACAGTAAAGTATGATTGATACAACCAAGGCGCATGCCAACCACAAAGACAATAGGAATATTCAGCAAGGCAATTAAATCAGCAATTGTCTGATTGGCATTCAATGGCACTAACAACCCGCCTGCGCCTTCAACCACCACAATATCTGCCAGTTGTGTTAACTCGGTAAAGGCTCGCTGAATCACTTCACACTGAATTTCAACGCCTTCTTGTGACGCTGCAATATGGGGTGCTATAGGCGCTTTAAAGCAATAGGGATTGACCAAATGTAATGGTGCTTGCACATTGCTGGCTTGTGTAAGCAAAGCCACATCCTCATTCACCCATTGCCCATCGACAAGCTCACAACCTGCCGCCACTGGCTTCATACCCACTACGCGGTAGCCCTGTGCAACATATTCGCGAATCAATTGACAAGCCACATAGGTTTTACCTATGCCTGTGTCTGTACCCGTAATAAAGTAGGCTTGCTTCATTCGAATATATTAGCGTTTAAAGTGCACAGGGGCATAGCCCGCTTGCATTTCTGGTTGGTGCTCGGGTTTCCAAGCGTGCCCGTAGATCACTTCAAAAGTAGCGGGCAACTTGCCGTCTTGCCTAAATTGCTCATAACGGGTTGCTAGTTGTTGCAAAAAGCCTCTACCCAATAAACCGCGAGCGCGCCCTGCCGTTGCGTTATGCGCGCCTATCGACTTCAAATCGCGCATGACACCCTTAACATCATCGTAGGTGAGCGTGAAGTATTCAACATCTAACACAGGTGCACTAAATCCAGCACGTGTCATGGCATCGCCAATATCATGCATATCAATAAAGCGGCTGACGTGCGTAGCGCCGTGCACTGTATCAGTGGATGCGCTTGCAGAGCGTAGTTCTTTAAGGGTATCTGGGCCAAAGGTGCTGAACATGACTAGGCCGTTTGGCGCAAGAATCCGCTTAATTTCTGTAAATGCTTGGTCTAAATCGTTGCACCACTGCAAGGCCAAATTGGACCATACCATTTCCACACTCGCAGCCGCTAAAGGCAATGATTCAATGTCTGCGCATACCAAGCTTTTTTTACCAGTGAGCTGAGCTAACCAGCGCTGCATGGATGGCATTTGTGCTTGCGTGTGCTGTAACATGCCCATAGCCAAATCGAGTGAGACTACATGCGCATCACTAAACCGTTTTTGCAAGGCAAACGTGCCCTGCCCTGTGCCGCAGCCCGCATCTAAAATCGTACGGGGGTTAAGTTTGACTAAATCTAATCGACTGAGCATTTCCTCACGCACGCTTTTTTGTACGATTGCCGCCGCATCATAGGTGTGTGCTGCCCGCTCAAACGATGCACGTACCCGTGCTTTGTCTATCCAATACGCATCAGGTTGCATTTAGGGCTCTAGGAATTGATTCAGCGTATCAACAAACTGATCAGGATGTGATAAGAATGGCGCATGTGCCGCACCTGCCATCACCCTTAAAAATGCAATTGGCAGTTGTTGAGACATCCAATGTGCCGCCGCCACTGGGGCTAAAGTATCGCGATCACCATGAATCAGCAAGGTTGGTTTGCGTAATGACGGGATTTCCTCACGCATATCAGCATCTAACAAAATGCCAAGCGAGCGGTTCAATGTGGTTTGCGTAGGCGTGGGTTTTAGCTCAAAACTTGCACGTAACTGGCGCAAGGTAGCACGCGCATCATTGGCTTTCATACACTGCAAGGTTAAAAACTGTAGCATGGTCGCCTTGTAATCACGGTTTACGCTTTCAGCAAAATTGTGAAAGTGTATGGGTGATATCCCATGTGGCCACGCTTGCGTAGAGACAAAACAGGGGGTTGATCCCACTAGAATCAGTCTGCGTATACGCTCAGGTTGATTCAATGCAATACGTTGCGCCACCAAGCCACCAAGCGACCAACCTAAGATATCGGATACCCCTGGTATGACTTGTGCGACCTCATCTGCCAAGGCATGTAGATGATAAGGTTCGATTGGACGGCTATTGCCCATTCCTGGCAAGTCCACCAAATACAACATATATTGAGCTGAAAGCCGTTTGACCAAATGCTGCCAAACACCGCTGTGCATGCCCCAACCATGTAACATGACCAAGGGTTGACCTTGGCCTATGATTTCGACATGGCAACTCATACTACACCCCTAATCTTCCATGGATTTTGTTTACTCATCTTGCAGATACCACATGTTCAGCCTGATTCATCGCTTCTGCTAATTTCATCACATCGCCCACACTATGCGCTGCAGACAAAGAAATACGCAAGCGTGATGTGTTCACTGGCACGGTTGGCTGACGGATGGCTGGCACCAAAATGCCTTGTGCCTGTAGATACTCACTCAAAGCCAAAGCCTCATAATTATTACCCACCAACAACGGCTGTACTGCTGTCACTGAAGGCATTAGTGACCAACGTTTTACATTGAGATGCTGCTTGAGTGTGACGATTAATGTTTGCAAATGGCTGCGCAAATGGTCACCTTGCGCAATAAAATCCACCGAAGCAATCAAGGTGGCAGACAATGCAGGTGGCGCAGGCGTTGAATAGACATAGCTATTGGCTTTTTGAATCAGGTAATCAACCACCACCTGCTCACCAGCTACAAAAGCACCCGCCACACCAGCGGCTTTACCTAAGGTTGCCATCATAATGAGACGTGGCGATTTCAAACCTAAGTGATTGAGTGTGCCTTGCCCGTGTGCACCCAGCACACCAAACCCATGTGCATCATCCACATATAAGTAGGCATCGTAACGTTCGCAAAGATCTAAATACTCGGCTAATGGTGCAATGTCACCATCCATGCTAAACACAGCATCTACTGCTATCAGCTTATGTTTGGCCGTACTTACTTTAAGTAAAGCTTCCAGTGCATGCACATCATTATGTGGAAAACGCTTGAAATCAGCCAAAGAGTAATAGCCACCATCGTTTAAGCAAGCATGATTGAGCTTATCCGCAAAAATTGCGTCGCCACGCCCAGTCAGAGCACCCAACACCCCTATATTGGCCATATAACCTGTTGAAAACAATAATGCGGCCGGCATTGTTACAAAACTGGCTAGTTTTTTTTCTAAGCTGTCATGGTAACGGTGGTGCCCTGTAATCAAATTAGAAGCGCCACTACCCACGCCTGATAAGCCAGCAGCCTCTTGCATGGTGGCAATCAACTTGGGATGATTGGCTAGGCCTAAGTAATCATTACTGCAAAAAGACAAAAAGGGCTGGCTATTGGCCACAATATGTTCAGCTTGTGGCGAGTCCAATAGGCGACGCTGACGCATCAAGCCATCAATTCTGCGCTTATCCAACTCAGCTTGTAGCGCAACTAGCAAGGGTTATCTCCATGCATCAATGCGCATGTTACTGAGGTTTCGCGTGCAGTAAGAGTTGAGCAACACAGCCAACTAAGTATCATAGGTGACATACCGTTTAAATGGGGTGTATGCCTAATTTGGCAAACAACTTCTTATCCGTTTCTGCTTCAGGGTTGCCAGTGGTCAGCAATTTTTCTCCGTAGAAAATGCTATTAGCCCCTGCTAAAAAGCATAAAGCCTGTATACCTTCATGCATACTTTGACGGCCCGCAGATAAGCGTACAAAACTCTGTGGCATGGTAATGCGCGCTGCCGCAATCGTTCTCACAAACTCCAATGGGTCTAACTCTTCTGTGCCATGCAGAGGTGTACCCTCTACTTGCGTGAGTAAGTTAATTGGTACACTTTCTGGCGGGCGTTCCATATTTGCGAGCTGTGCCAATAAACCTGCCCGTTGATTGCGTGATTCGCCCATACCGATAATGCCACCGCAGCAGACATTAATATCTACGCTGCGAACACGGTCTAAGGTTTCTAAACGGTCCTGATAGGTGCGCGTGGTGATTACATCGCCATAAAACTCTGGCGCAGTATCTAAGTTGTGATTGTAATAGTCCAAGCCAGCATCTTTTAATTGTTCCGCTTGCCCTTCTTTCAACATCCCCAAAGTTGCACAAGTTTCTAAACCCATGGCTTTCACTTCGGCAATCATTTTCAATACGGGCTCTAAATCACGCTGTTTTGGGCCACGCCACGCAGCCCCCATACAGAAACGACTAGCGCCGTTGTCTTTGGCAGCTTGCGCTGCGGCCAACACATCATCCAACTTCATCAGCGGTTCATTATCCACATCGGTGTGATAACGAGCGGCTTGTGGACAATATCCACAATCCTCACTACAACCACCAGTTTTAATTGACAACAAAGTGCTGACTTGTACAGCGTTAGGATCAAAATGTGCTCGATGCACGGTTTGTGCGCGATGCATTAAATCGCTAAACGGCAGTTCAAATAAAGCGACAATCTCATCGACAGTCCAACGATTCACCTCATAACTAAGTTCGGTGTGACAGCTTTGTCCTTTGCCATGGGTAAGTGCATCTGTGTTTATAATGGTAGTTGTAGCAGCGCTTGATGGCGTTGCTGATGATGTGTCTGGCATAACATCCCTTTACACTTAATGAGTGACGATAAATTGATAACGAATTATATGCTGTCAAGGCTAAACCAAGCAAATATTAAACATTTGATTAAAATGTAATCATATGTTTAATTTAACTCAATTTGCTACATCATTACGACACACCAACTGCGTGTTATGTGAGGCTAACACCCGCAGCAGTGTAAGCATATGTAAAGACTGTTGGCAAACATTGCCATGGCAATCTAACCACTGTTGCCCGCAATGTGGATTGTCTACACAAGGGTCCATTTGTGGCTCTTGTTTAAGTGACCCCCCTTCTTTTGATCGCACGCATGCGTTGTTTACCTATGCTTACCCTATAGACGCGCTACTACAAGCATTCAAATACCAGCACCAGTTACACTTAGGACATTTATTTGCACAAGTGAGTCTTAAGCAATTTGACCCCATGGGTATTGATAGCATTGTGGCCATGCCGATGCACCCAGCGCGCTTGCAACACCGAGGCTTCAATCAATCCATAGAGCTTGCGAAAAGCATTGTTAAACATTGGCAATTACCGCTTGCCACACAACATTGCCAACGCATCAAAAATACGCCACCACAAGCCAGCCTACCCCTCAAAGACCGCGTGAAAAATATCAAAGGTGCTTTTAGATGTGATAGCTACTTTGAAGGTAAACGTGTTGCTGTTGTAGATGATGTGATGACATCAGGTGCCAGCTTGAATGAGCTTGCTAACACTTTAAAGCAAGCTGGCGCGATAGAAGTGAGTTGCTGGATTATCGCCAGAACCTATTAGCTGTGAGTGCGCAACCAGATTCTGAATCGCAAATACTCTCCATGCGTAATTTTTCCTACTAAATCCACAATCTACCCTTTAGATGTCACTCTGAATTATCATTACGGGCTAACGACAACCCCATTTTAAAAATTAAGGACTGACTGTGTTTGACATTGTGCTTTATGAACCAGAAATTCCACCCAATACAGGCAACATCATCCGTCTGTGCGCTAACACAGGCGCGCAATTACATTTAGTGAAACCACTTGGATTTGACTTGGAAGACAAACAGCTGAAACGCGCCGGGTTGGACTATCACGAATACGCCACATTAAAAGTGCATGAGAACTGGGAGGCTTGCAAGCAAGCCTTGGCGGGGAAACGCATGTTTGCACTGACCACCAAAGGCAGCTCACGCCATACAGATTTGCAATTTATGGCTGGAGATGTATTTGTATTTGGGCCAGAAACCCGTGGCTTACCCCAAACGATTCGCGATGAGTTTTTACCCGAACATCGCGTGCGCCTGCCCATGCTGGCTGACAGCCGCAGCCTCAACTTATCCAATTCTGCAGCTATCTTGCTGTATGAAGCATGGCGCCAAATCGACTTTATTCATGGTCAATAGAAACTTCGCACACTTTACGCAAAGTCATTGATTTTTTTGAAAAAACTCGCTAATGTTACGTGCCTAGTTCAAACTTAGATTCTATGATTCAACTTATCCTAATCGGTGGTTTTGTATTTTGCGCTGCATACTATTGGTACGCAATGCGCCAATCCGAACTTCGACTGAAGCAATTATTAGACTCGTCAGAAATCGCACTAGCTAAGCCAAGTTACCGCTGTGTCAAAATTGAGGCAGGGACACAGGCATGTCAACCTGTACAAGCATTGCTGACTAAACCCATTTTGGTCAACGATGCACCACGCTTGCCTTTACCAAGCTGCCAAGTAGCGCAGTGTGATTGTAAATTCATTCGTTTCGATGACCGTCGTTCAGGGGAAGATCGCCGCATCACTTCTGCCGAAGCAGAGGCTAATGCGAGGATGTATGCAGATAAGCGTATGCGTAGAGATCGTCGCAGGGCATCCATACAGCATTTTTTAAAAGGCTCTTCTCGCGATTACAGCAGTAGTGTTTAATCAACCCGCTACATTATTCGTCAAATAAAACGATCGCTTAGAGCAACAGTTGGGTTTGAAATGATATGGGCAATCCAATCAGCACGTGGCTCTTAACCAAACTACCCTCAACACTTTACGTTAAACACCTTCAGGTTTTTGGTCACGCCCTAACAAGTCCATCACTGCATGGCGTGCAGATTTTCCGTGCGTAAGCGCCTGATTGACTTCATAGGTGATTGGCATGTCCACGCCTATTTGCTCAGCTCTGCGCATGACTTCACGCGCAGTGTTCACACCCTCAGCCACATGTCCCAAACCTTTTAAAATGTCATCTAAAGCTTTGCCTGTTGCTAATTGCAAACCAACTTCACGGTTTCTGGAGTATTGCCCTGTACAGGTTAAAATCAAATCGCCCGCACCCGCCAAACCCATAAAGGTATCTGCTTTAGCACCCAACGCTACGCCAAAACGGGTAATTTCGGCAAGACCACGTGTGATCATAGCGGCACGTGCATTATTACCAAAGCCCATACCATCGGATATCCCAGCGGCAATCGCCATCACGTTCTTAATAGCACCACCGACTGAAACACCGATTACATCAGTGCTGTTATACACACGCAAGCACCCACCATGAATTACGTTAGCTGCGTGTTGTGCAAAACCAGCATCATTCGCAGCCAAGGTCACTGCAGTTGGCAAGCCACGTACCAATTCAGCAGCAAAGCTAGGGCCTGATAAGGCGCCCCAATGACGTTGATGGCCTAACTCCTCTTGGGCAACTTCAAAAGGTAACTTAGCGGTTTGTGGCTCAAGGCCTTTGTGCGCCCAAATAATGGGTTGGGTGGCGTGCAGTTGCGTGAGATCTTTGAGTATTTGACGAAAGCCAGCAGTAGGTACTACTGACAATACAATATCTGCACTTTCGATGGCTGCAGCTAGATTATCTTCCACTTGCAAGCGGTCATTAAATCTAAAATCGCCTAAATAAAGCGGATTAGCACGTGCTTTTCGCATACCAGATACATGGCCAGCATTGCGTGCCCATAGCGTTACATCATGCTGCTGACTGATATGCATTGCAAGGGCTGTACCCCAAGCCCCCGCACCAAGCACTGCTACTTTAGCCATTGTATTTACTCATAAAATTATTGCTGAATCACGGCTTGTGTCAATGAAAACGAACCATTGAAATTAGATACCCCAAAGGGCGGTGTTACGGACAAAACCTGTTAAACCATCTCGATGCTTCACTTTGACCCAACCACTTTTGGCCGCACCAGAGAGCACCTCAACCACTACATCCTTTTCAAAAGTCGCTAACAACGCAGCACTATCTTCTTCAGATTGTTTCAGATCAGTTTTATCACTCACCACCAATGCCATGCGTTTAGTACTGAGTTGTTTACCTTGGATCCAGCTTAACGTGCCAAAGTGGTCGCGGATTTTAATCCACTCCCCTAAATTCACAATCACTTCAACCGGATAACCATTGCCTATGACGTAAAGTTTTTGCGCTTCAGTAGACGGCGCATCGTACAAAATAGCTTTATTGATGGCGACCGAACGAAACTCTAGTGCAATTGCATGCACTGGAAGCAACATCCACAACGCTGTAAAACTGACCACAAGCGTTTGACGCCATGAGCTTTTGAAACATAAAAAAAGCCGGCGGGCTAGATCAAGTTGAACCGACATGGTGGTGGCCGTATTGTTTTGATTCGCACGCGAAAGGCGCACGGAAAGTACTGACCGAGACAGTGTGGAATATACAGCAAGAGGATGCGAACCGCGCAACGCAGAAATTTGCTTACGCGGCCACATATTCCAAGGGATGTTAGTTAGGTTGCGCACCAGACTCTGCCGCCTGCTTTTGTTGCATGTACAATGCTTCAAAGTTAATCGGGTTGAGCAACACTGGTGCAAAACCAGCGCGTGTCACCATGTCAGATACCGCCTCACGCGCATATGGGAACAAGATGTTTGGACAAGCGACCGCCAGCACTGGCTCTAGGTTTTCCTCTGGCATATTGCGGATGACAAAGATGCCAGCCTGTGCAACTTCTACTAGAAACGCAGTTTTATCGCCGACTTTAGCGGTGACAGTGACTTTGATAGATACATCAAAAATACCTTCTTCTAATTTTTGTGCTGCATTTGCAAGTTCAACACTGACTTGTGGCGCTGTGCGATCTGTGAAAATTTGTGGTGCATTTGGCACTTCGATAGAAGCGTCTTTGATGTAAAGTTTTTCAATGCCAAACGCAGGTTGATCGTTCATTGCCGCTTGGTTTGCGTTGTCTTCTTTTGCCATGTTTAATTCCCGAGGTTAAGTGCTTTAAATTTAAAGTCTTGATTAGATTAAAAAATTGCTTAGTTACTCAAATGAGCAACTATTAAAAGTGTGGCGTATTTTAACGTTTAATTTATGACAAAACTATTAAAATTTAAGCATCAAGTAAAGGATCCAGCTCACCAGCCAAATCAAGCGCACGCAAATCATCAAAGCCGCCGACATGGCGATCATCAATATAAATCTGTGGCACCGTGCGTCGACCCGTTTTTTCCATCATTTCCTGTCTGAGCTCAGGCTGCAAATCAATACGAATTTTTTCTATATCGTCTACGCCCTTACTGCGAAGCAGGCGTTCTGCATTGATGCAATAAGGACACACTGCGCTGGTATACATGCGAATTTTAGGCATACATCAATCTCAAGTTGGATATTAAGCGGATTTAACTATTGGTAGTTTTGCTTCTTGCCAAGCAGCCAACCCACCTTGCAATTGATGCAGTTTGGTAAACTGTTGACCACGTAAGATAGTACATGCTGTCTTTGCGCGCATCCCTTTTTGACAATGCACCAGCACAGGTTTCTCTTTAAATTTTTCCAGTTCTTTGATGCGATTTGGCAGCTCTGCCAGAGGGATATGCTTTGCACCTTGAATATGCCCAGCATCAAACTCAGCTTTATCTCTCACGTCTAGCACCAAGGGTTTCGAGCGGCTCATCAGCATGACTGCTTCTGTTGGTGAAATATTAGGTACGCCTGCGGCTCCACGATTGAGCATCGGCCATAATAAGGTAATGCCAGATCCAATCGCCAAGCCAATCAGCAATGCATTTTCTTTAATAAATTCCAACGTGCATCCTTTGCTTAAGTGTAATGTGAACATGGAGGTGGTTTATAGATTTTCAAGGAAAATTCGCCAATCCCTGCCATTTGTTATAGGCCATATATTGTGCGCCATAAATTATGCGTACAGCACAGCTAACCATTATAATAGAAATAACCCGTAACATTTGAGATTAGCGCATGCAAACTACCCCTGTGATTTTATTGATTCTGGATGGCTTTGGTCATAGTGAGCAATGGGAGAATAACGCTGTTGCACAAGCAAATACGCCTCACTTAGATGCACTCAAGCGAACATACCCCAATACCTTTATCAATGCTTCAGAACACTATGTGGGCTTGCCAGACGGTCAAATGGGCAATTCAGAAGTCGGGCATCTCAATATTGGTGCGGGCCGCATCGTGTTTCAAGATTTTGAACGCATCAACAATAGCATCAGCAGTGGGGAGTTTTTTCAAATTCCTGCACTAGTTAACGCATTACAAGTGCTCAAAACCAATAATAAAGCCCTACACATTTTTGGCTTACTCTCTGATGGTGGTGTACACAGCCATCAAAGCCACATACACGCCATGCTCACTATGGCGGCCAAACAAGGTTTATCTAAAGTCTATGTGCATGCCTTTTTAGATGGCCGAGATACCCCGCCCATCAGCGCAACACCCTATTTAGCTGCGTTAGAAGCGCATATCCAATCTCTAGGTGTAGGCAAGATTGCATCCATCAGTGGCCGCTTTTACAGCATGGACAGAGATAAACGCTGGGAGCGTGTATCTCCTGCCTATCATATGTTAGTGGATGGTGTTGCAGAGTTTGTGGCACCAAGCGCAATGAGCGCTCTTGAGCAAGCCTATGCTCGTGGCGAGTCGGACGAGTTTGTCAAATGCACAGTGATTCATGACATCGGCAGCCCAGCTATCACCATGGAAGATGGCGATTGTGTGGTGTACATGAATTTTAGAAGTGACCGCGCGCGTCAGATGACGGATGCTTTACTCAATCCAGACTTCAATGGATTTGAACGCAAGCGTGTGCCAGCACTTTCTTATTACTTTACATTGACACAATACGACCAAAACCAAAGCAAGGCTTTACCGGTATTTGCGCCATTTAGTGTGCCGAATACGTTTGGTGAATATGTTTCCCAGTTAGGCTTGAATCAGTTACGTATCGCAGAAACCGAGAAATACCCGCATGTCACGTTCTTCTTTAATGGGGGAGAGGAAACGGTATTTAAGGGCGAAGACCGCATCATGGTGCCGTCACCCAAAGTGGCCACCTATGATTTGCAGCCAGAAATGAGCGCGCCTGAAGTGACCGATAAATTAGTGGAAGCTATTTTATCCAAACGCTACCAAGCGGTGATTTGCAATTACGCCAATGGCGATATGGTGGGTCATACAGGGAATTTAAAAGCAGCCATTCAAGCGGTCGAGACCCTAGATGCTTGCCTGGGTCGCGTGGTAGCTGCCGCTCAAGCCACAGGTGCCGAAGTGATTATTACAGCAGACCATGGCAATGCTGAAATGATGTACGACCCCACAGCGCATCAGGCGCATACACAGCACACGACCAATTTAGTACCCTTCATTTATGTTGGTCGCGCTGCCAAACTTTCTAATGTAGGCGCGCTTTCTGATATCGCACCCACGTTATTACAACTGATGGGCATTGCTCAACCCAAAGAAATGACAGGCAAAAGTCTAGTGCATTTTGATGCGTAAGGTATAAATTGCACATGCTTTTCAAGTGCTGTTGGAAATCTTTATTGTTGCTATTAGCGCTAGTCACGTGCGATAGCACGCTGGCGGCAAAAAAGGAGGACGACGCCAAAGCGGATTTAAAAAATGTCCATAAGAAGATTGAAAATCTAAAAAAAGAATTAGATGCGTCTACCGATGCACACAAAGATGCCGCAGATGCGCTCAAGGCCTCTGAAACCGCCATCAGTAAGGCACAAAAAAAACTACACGAAATCAATCTCAAACAAAAGCAAAATAGCGTTGCGCTGACCCAGCTCAAACAGCAATCTCTACGCATTGGCGATTCCTTATCGCAACAACAACAGCAGCTCAGCAAGTTGCTCTATCAGCAGTATGTGCATGGCAACCAAAGCTACACCCAATTGATGCTGGAAAATAAAGACCCAAGCAGTATCGCCCGTGATTTAAAGTACTATGCCTACATTGCCAAAGCGCGCAGCAAGTTGATTGCGGATATGCAAGGCAACCTCACTAAAATTGAAACACTCAATGAAGAGACCGCAGCTAAATTGGCTGAAGTGGCCGCATTAAAAGAAAAGCAAGAAGCGGAAAGAAGTGCGCTACTACAGCAAAAACAAGCTAAAGCCAAAGTGGTGAAATCGCTATCTCAAAAAATTGCTGCACAACGCAATGAAATTAATAAGCTTAAGCGCGATGAAAAAAACTTATCGAATTTAGTCACGCGTCTTGCCAAAATAGCAGCAGACCAAAAGAAAAAACGCCTAGCTCAGCAAAAAGCCAGGGCCAAAGCTGGCCAACAAAAACCAAACACCCAAACGTCTTCTGATAAAAAACAGAGCAATCAAGTCATCGCTCGCAATAATACCTTGCCAGACAATGAAGTAGATGGTCTTCGCTTTGCAAGTCTCCGTGGCAAATTACGTTTACCCGTGCGTGGCGAGGTAAGCAATCGGTTTGGCGCTGTTCGCTCAGATACAGGCGTAAGTTGGAAAGGCTTGTTTATTAAAGCTGGTGAAGGCAATGAAGTGAAGTCCGTTGCTAGCGGTCAAGTAGTCTTTGCGGACTGGATGCGCGGTTTTGGCAACTTAATTATTGTGGATCACGGCAGTGGATATATGAGCTTGTATGGCAACAACCAAGCACTACTCAAAAATGTTGGTGAGAATGTCAGTGGTGGCGATACGATTGCCGCAGTTGGCAACAGTGGAGGCAATGAAAGTAACGGACTATATTATGAGTTACGTAAGAACAGTGTTCCTTTTGATCCGCTCAGTTGGAGTAGCCTGCGATAAAAATTATGACGGACTATAAAGTCCTGTCTTCACAATAACAGTTGCGTATCCATGTCTAACCATTGCACGCCACCAACAAAAAAGCGCACCCTTGAGTGCGCTTTTTATTGATAGTCAAATACCACAGACTAATTAACTGCCTTCTGCTGGGGCCTCAGCTGGTGCTTCTTCTGGAGCGGCATCAGCAGGTGCTGCTAACTCTTCAGGCGTTAGTGTAATACCTGGCACGCGCTCTTCTGCAGTTGGCTCATAGCCGCCAGCGGATGGTGCCGCTGCAGGCTCAGCTGCTGGCACTGCTTCAGCAGGTGCAGCTTCTGTTGTTGGTGCAGCTTCTGCTGGAACTTCTTCTGCTTTTTCGCCACAAGCACTTAACAGCAACGTTGCCAAAAGTGCAGACATTAATACTGATGATGTAAATTTCATATACCCTCCAAAAAATTGATTATCGATGTTTATTTATATACAAAGACTTAGCTAAATTAATTAGCGCGATAACACTGTATAACGATAACAAAATCCGAGACAAATGAAAAGGCGTGATAGCAATCCGTTGTTTTTAGTCCACATTCACTGAAAATCACGTGCAATCATTGCGCCTCTTGCATAAGCCTCTATTTCATAACAGCTCCGTCGATAGCCATAACGGCATGACCATAGATAACTGAAAATAGTCATACCGTGTAAAAACTGTGAGACGTGCGTAAGTTCATGCCCCAGTAATCCAACACCTTGTGGCGTATTGGCTTGGTAGGCGCCTGCCCGTAAATAAACGCGGTGCCCTAACACAACTGCACACATACTGCGCTTAAGCCAAAAAGGGACATGTCCTTCGATAATGCGCGCGCGCTCAATTACCTGCTCTGCAAAATAAGGCTTAAATATATCGCGTTCGGGCGTGCTTAATGGCCGCCCTTGACGTGACAGCACGCCTAGCATTACTCGCCAATCAGGTGCATTAAAATACGCCGGTTTGCAGGCAAGTGACGGTGCTCAAACAAAAAAACACCTTGCCATTGCCCCAACGCCAGCTTACCTTCCATGACTGGTATGGATAAGCTAGTTTGCGTTAACGCAGTGCGCACATGCGCTGGCATATCATCGGGGCCCTCTACAGTATGGATAAACAAGCTGTCGCCATCCGGTACTAATCGGTTAAAAAATGCCTCCATATCGACCAATACATCTCGGTCATAATTTTCATTGATGAGCAAACTGGCAGAGGTGTGCTGGATATACAACGTTAACAAGCCCGTTGTAATGTCTTGGGTGTTCGCCCACTGCAATACCTGAGGCGTAATATCATAAAGTCGTCGCCCTTGCGCTTTGACTTGTAAGGTCTGTGTAAACTGTTGCATACCTATTCACCTTAAACATCATCAAGATGGGTATTTTAGTGGATTTTTCAGTTTGAAATGAACACAGCTTGTCAGGACACCCTTCAGTTGCCTATCTAACTATCTAGATAGGCATACCAAACGAAACAAGTGTGCGTTATGTGGGTGTATTGGCCACTTGAAAACCGTGATTACCAACCGTATCCCATGCCCCAACCAAACCTTGGGCCAAATCCACGTCCAAATCGATGACCATATGGCCCAAAGCCAAATGGACTGCCGAACCAAGGAGGACCATAAAATCCACCATAACCCCAGTATGGATCAAAAGAACGCATACGTGCTAAGTCACGCTCACGTTTTAATTTTTTCTCATTCAGCTGATTTGCTTGCTCACGCTTGTTAATCTCATCAGCCATAGCATTTTGACGTGCCAATTCATTCGCCTCATGAATATAGTTAAGCACTTTAATATCCAAACCCTGCTTACTTAATGCCAAACTTTGCTCAGGAGTCAAATCATAGCGAGAGTTACTCACTTTGATTTTTTCTATCAACTCATCTGGGGTTTTGCCTGCTTTGGCATCCGCCACCAGCTCATCTAAACTCACGGTGGCGACTGCAGGTGGAATTAATTTTTCAAGCTCTTCAGGAGAGATACGCTGAATTTCAGCTTGCGTTGGACTATTGTTGGTCGTCGCACAGCCAACCAGCCAAACCGCTGCCAAGGCAATTAAACTCGTTTTTGATATTACATTCATCACATTCTCGCTTTCTTAGCGTTTGATTTCTGCTGTATGGTTTCAATCACTGGCGATGGCGCTGTTATTCCAGCATCAAACGCGTGGTATGGTGTTTGATACAAACCCATCACTTTTTTGACATAGGCTTTGGTTTCTTTGTAGGGCGGAATGCCGCGATGTCTATCTACCGCACCTTCTCCCGCGTTGTAAGCGGCGACTGCTAATGCCACATCACCCCTAAAATAAGACAATAACCAACGTAAATATTTCACGCCACCCTTGATATTTTGGCTGGCGTTGTAAGCATTTTTAACATTAAATCGTTCTGCCGTGGCCGGAATCAATTGCATGAGTCCTTGTGCATTTTTATTCGATTGCGCTGCGGTCTTAAAGTTTGATTCTGCAGTAATAATCGACAGTACCAACTTGCTGTCGATATCGTGCCAATTGGCAATTTTGTCGGCCAAGTCGACCACCCAACGCTGCCGTTTAGGTAATGACGCAATATATGCATCAATCGCTGGCGACTGCTTGATTAACTGCGCTTCTACATTTGGCGACTTCTCTGGTGCAACTTCACTCACCACACAGGCTGGCGTGGCCCGAGTGGTGAGCGCAATCGTCTCTAGCATTTTTTGCGCTTCAGCATGGCCATGTGCTGAAGCAATACCAAATAGGTTTGCAGCGTAATCACGATTCGCTGGTACACCTCGACCGAACGCATACAACATGCCTAAGCGGTAAGCGCCTTCGGCACTGCCATAGCGCGAAGCTTCACAGTACAACCCTGCCGCTTTCCATGCAGATTCATCATCACTCTCGTCATCAAGCATCACTGTGGCACGCTCTAATAGACTACGCACCAACGGCGGTTCGTTCTCGAAGGTTTCCAGCTGGCTGGCCGTGAACGCCCAGCTGGGTCGGCAAGCTAACCCAAACATCATCAGTGCTGATACCATTAAGCGTGTTGTGTTCATATGGTTAGCTTGCGCGCATTACCCCAGTAAATCTAGCTCGTTAACAAAGATTAACCCTTATTAAACGTCATTTTTCCTGCTTTACAATCAATTAAGACAGTATCTTTGGCGACAAAATTCCCGCTTAAAATTTCCCTAGCCAGTGGATTTTCAATCTCACTCTGAATAGCACGTTTTAGCGGCCTTGCGCCATACACAGGATCAAACCCAGCACTGGCAATTTCTGCGATAGCGGCCTCTGTGATAGACAACTGCATATCCATCGCATTGAGACGTTTAGCCAAGTATTGCAACTGAATATGTGCAATCGATTTCACATGTGCCTCACCTAAAGCATGGAACACCACCACCTCATCAATGCGGTTCACAAACTCAGGGCGGAAATGGCTTTTCACCTCGCCCATCACTGCAAGTTTCACCACTTGATAGTCCTGATCCGACATACTTTGTATCATTTGGCTACCCAAGTTACTGGTCATGATGATTACAGTGTTTTTAAAATCTACGGTGCGTCCTTGCCCATCTGTTAAACGGCCATCGTCCAACACTTGCAACAACACGTTAAACACATCGGGGTGCGCTTTTTCTACCTCATCCAACAAAATCACAGAATACGGTTTACGACGCACGGCTTCGGTTAAAGTGCCGCCTTCCTCGTACCCCACATAGCCAGGAGGCGCACCTATCATGCGCGCCACAGAGTGTTTTTCCATAAACTCACTCATGTCGATACGGATGAGATGATCTTCTGAATCAAACAAAAAGCCCGCCAACGCCTTACACAGCTCTGTCTTACCCACGCCTGTAGGGCCTAGGAATAAAAAGCTACCATAAGGGCGATTGGGATCACCCAAGCCTGAACGCGAGCGGCGAATCGCGTCAGACACTAAACGCACTGCTTCGTCTTGCCCGACTACGCGCTCATGCAGTTTGTTTTCCATGGTGAGTAATTTATCACGCTCACCCGTCATCATCTTGCTGACAGGAATACCTGTAGCACGGCTTACTACTTCGGCAATTTCATCTGCGCCCACTTCGGTACGCAGCATTTTGTGCTTCACCTCGCCCACGTTGGCTTCTGCAGTCGATGCTTGTTTGAGTTGTGCTTCCAATGCTGGCAATTTACCGTATTGCAACTCAGATACTTTTTGCCACTCACCTTTACGCGTGGCTTCGTCCATCTCAAATTTAACTTTTTCAATAGCTTCTTTAATATGCGCAGAACCTTGTACTTGCGCCTTTTCCGCTTTCCAGATTTCCTCTAGATCTGCATACTCTTTTTCTAGCTTGCTAATTTCTTCCTCAATCAACTCAAAGCGTTTTTTACTGCCTTCATCTTTTTCACGACGTACCGCTTCCCGCTCAATTTTCAATTGAATCAAGCGTCTATCCAGTTTATCCATCACTTCTGGCTTGGAGTCGATTTCCATTTTGATGCGGCTTGCCGCTTCATCGATCAAATCAATGGCCTTGTCTGGCAAAAAGCGATCAGTGATATAACGATGCGACAATTCTGCTGCCGCGACAATCGCTGGGTCGGTAATCTCAACACCGTGGTGTAGTTCGTACTTCTCTTGCAAGCCACGCAAAATCGCAATAGTGGCTTCCACAGAAGGCTCGTCGACCAATACCTTTTGGAAGCGTCGCTCTAATGCTGCATCTTTTTCTATATATTTTCGATACTCATCTAAAGTAGTTGCGCCCACGCAGTGCAACTCGCCACGCGCCAACGCAGGCTTGAGCATATTGCCCGCATCCATGGCGCCTTCTGCTTTACCAGCGCCCACCATCGTATGAATTTCATCAATAAATACAATGGTTTGACCTTCATCCTGCGCCAATTCTTTGAGGACTGATTTCAAGCGCTCTTCAAACTCACCACGATATTTAGCACCCGCTAATAAAGCAGCCATGTCTAGGCTTAACACTTTTTTATTTTTGAGGGTATCAGGGACTTCACCATCCACAATACGTTGTGCCAAGCCTTCGACAATGGCAGTTTTACCCACCCCCGGCTCACCAATCAACACCGGATTGTTCTTTGTACGACGCCCAAGAATTTGAATTGCACGGCGAATCTCATCATCACGCCCAATCACTGGGTCTAATTTACCCATACGCGCACGCTCGGTTAAATCCAGAGTGTATTTTTTCAGTGCCTCGCGTTGGCCTTCTGCTTCTTGGCTATCTACATGATGGTCGCCACGCACAGTCTGAATGGCAGCGTCTAAGGCGTTTTTGGTGAGTCCGTTGGACTTGAGCAATTTACCAGTCTCGCCTTTGTCCTCGGCCAGCGCTAATAAAAACATCTCACTGGCAATGTAAGCATCATTGCGCTTTTGCGAGAGCTTATCCGTCACATTCAGCAAATTGTTTAAATCGCGTGAAATGGCAATCTCACCGCCACTGTCAGTAGCTTTGGCAAGTTGTTGTATGGATTGGTTGAGTGCAGCCTTAAGTGGATTGACCTGCACACCGGCACGCGCTAGCAAGGCAGTCGTACCACCATCATCTTGATTGAGCATAGCTAGCAATAAATGCTGAGCCTCTATGGTTGGATTGTCCGCGCCCAGTGCAATGCTTTGCGCATCGGCCAAGGCTTGTTGAAATTTTGTGGTTAATTTATCGAAACGCATATCGCCTCCTTAATAATCTATTGTTATTAAGATGGGGCAATTATTTTACATTTCAATATGATGAAAGTAAGGAAATTACACTGAGCCCCAGCTGCTGACCATTACAAATTAAATAGGGTTGTTGCTGATGCAATAACAAGGCTGGGTAATCTAATTTTTGTGTACTCGACAACCATAACTTAGGGGGCTGCCATGTTTTGCCTTCATCATTCGACAACATGCCCCACACGGTATATTTGCTATCTTTAATTTCACGCCATACCACCCATACTTGCTTACCTACACTGATAATCGCAGGGTGCCCTGCTTGCTTGGCATTATCACCAAACTTTTTGGCAGGCGAAGACACCCAATCCACACCATCCATACGGCTGTAATACAGACCAGGATTTTTATCATTGCCGTCAAAATAGGCCATATGATAGCCCCACCAATTGGCACCCTCTCCTCCATTGGCTAACGCAGCGCCATGGTGTGGACAACCATCAATTTGCCAGTGGCCGAAGGTAGCCCGATGCAGGCTAGTGTTTTGTGCTTGTTTAGGAATTTCAGCCAACATATGGTCACGCTCACTGCCTTGAAACACATGGCGCCATAACGCCACCACTGTGCCATCTGGTTTGTTTGTCGTGACAATTCTGCAGCACTCGCAACTGTTGTCTGCAAGTTTTTGTTCAGGCTGAAAGGTCATGCCTTTATCGGTGGAAACAGCATAGTAAATGGCGGCACCATCGTAAGGTTTTCCCGCAGTTTTTGCTGCCAATAAGTCACGTTTATCGACCCACGTCACAGTAATATCGCCATTAGGAGCTACATGTAAGGCATCAAAACGATGGGTGATCTCAGCGCGATCTTGATGCACAATCATCGGTTTTTCAAACGTTTGTCCTTGGTTGCTGGAGCGTGCAAACCAAATATAACCGGCATAAGGTGTTTTCAGAGCTTCGGTCCAAGTTAAATAAACCATGCCTTCTGCCGAAACAGCAATTTTTGGGCGCGCCTCTCCATCTGCTGCCACTTTCATGGCAATGGGGTTCACCTTAACGGGTTTGGTAAAAGTTTTACCAAAGTCTTTGCTCTTATCTACCCACACATGACCATGTTTGACACTGGCACGCCAGAGCTGGCCTTGTTGGTCGATGGCGATGCTGATTGCCAGGTGATTAGCTTGATACTGGGTGTGCGCTTCGTGTGCTTGGCTACTGTGGCAAAAAAGCACCAACAACATAGGTAGCATGCGGTAAATAAACAGTTTTATCATGGCCAATATACTACCTGATTTAAGTAAGATTGTTGGGTAATACACTGTCCTTATCGGTGTAAATTTAATCTACAAAAACGCTAAAGTTATTGCTTCATATGTCCGATACATAACTATATTCATCATGAACATAGCGGCATCTTGGCATCGAACGGTGGATGCCTTGTTGTGTGTCATTAAACGGGGCTACTTAAGCGGTGCAACATTCAAAAAAAATTCAGAGTTTAGAGGTGGGTAAGGCAAAAGCTGCAGAAGCAGACACGCCTTTACATGACCAAGCCCCTCTTACCTGGCAGTTGCCAGAGGCTTTGCAATTATTGGATACGTTGCAAGAAGTTGCCGTGATGACGCTAAATGACGAAGGTGAAGTTGGCTATGCCAATCCATTCGCGCGCACGATTTTCAATCTAGATGCTCCCAAGCAAAAGTCACGCAAATCTAAACTCACCAAATCAATCTTGCACCATTTGCGAGAGAAACTTTCAGAGCAGCAATCTGAATTTAGTTTGCAATATGCGGTGGATAGCCAAGTACGTTCGCTTAAAGTGTATGCGATTGATTTGCTCAACCAGCATACACACCAACAACTGGTGTATATGTTTGATATCACCAGCCAAGTACTCTCTGAAATCAAACTGAGAGAGACCGAAGCACTGTTGCAAGCACTGATTGATACCAGCCCAGACTACGTGTGTATCAAAGATGGCAATAACCGCTGGCTAAAGGCCAATCAAAAATTGCTGAGCCTGTTCCAAATTAATCCGGATATGTATACGCACCAAAGCAATTTAGATTTGGCTGCTTCTATCCATCCCGTGTTCAACAATGCATTTCATTATTCTGAAAAATCAGATGAAGCCACTTGGCGCACCCAAAAAACTTACCGCAATGAAGAGATTATTTACTTGCCGCAAGGCACTGAAAAAACACTAGATGTACGCAAAATTGCCACGTTTAATAGCGATGCATCACGTCAGCATTTGGTGATGTATGCACAAGACATCAGTGAACAAAAATTTATTGAAAAACAGCTGCAAAATCGCAGCGCCATTCTGGACGCGCTGATTTCATGTGATTGGTTGTTGCATTCATCTGACTCTTGGCACACCGTAGCCAAAACAGTGCTGCAACAATCTTGCTTGGCATTGCGTTTTACGCGTGCAGCGATATTAAAAAACATCAAACACACTGAAGACAACGGCACTTACTCTAAAGTACTGTATCAGTGGGCAACGTCTGGCTTTACTGTGCCCGTGAACAATCTTGAGGCCATTAACTTTGATCACGCTCACCTTAGCCGTTGGAAGGAAATTCTCAACAAAGGTAACCCTGTATTCAGTGAGATTAATGACTTACCACTAGAAGAGCGCAACCTGCTCAAACAGCATGACACCACCTGTATTGCGATTGTACCGCTATTTGTAGAAAACGCTTGGTGGGGCAATATCATCATTGAGCGCTGCTACGATACCGATAAAACCAGTTCACAAGAGCTAGGCTCATTGATGGCAATTGGCCGCTCACTCAGTGTGGCCATTCAGCGTGAACATGCACGGCGCAATTTGAATCTGGCCAAAATCGCTTTCGACAGCGCCAGTGAAGGCATCATGATTATTGATACCAACGGCTGCATTATTGGTATCAATAAAGGGTTTAGCGATATCACGGGTTACAGCGAGGAAGAAATCCTTGGCGCCACGCCAGTTGTTTTTCAACAAGGCCAGCACGCACTTTGGCAGAGTTTATCGGGCGAAGGTAAGTGGTCTGGCGAAGTCACCAACCACCGTAAAAATGGTGAAGAATACTTAGAGTGGCTGACCATTACTGTGGTCAAAAATCATGCACATCAAATCACTAACTATGTCGGCGTGTTTGCCGATGTGACTGAAGTCAAGCAATCACAGAACAAGCTCTATGAGTTGGTGAATCATGACCCACTCACAGGCTTGCCGAACCGTAGGTTGATTAACGAACTGCTTGAACATGCCATGAAACGTGCCGAGCGCGAAGATCGCCAAATTGCCATTTTGTTCATCGATCTAGACCGCTTTAAAGCAATTAACGATAGCTTAGGCCACCCAGTGGGCGATAAGTTACTGTATGAAGTATCACGCAGAATCAAACAATCTATCCGGGACAGCGATGTGGTTGGACGCTTAGGTGGCGATGAATTCATTGTAATGATGGACAACCTGCATGACATTGAAGATGCGGCGCACAAAGCCAAAAGCATATTGCACGCCCTGCAATCTGAGTTTTTGATTGATAACAAAGATCTGTTTATTAGTGCCAGCATTGGCATCTCCATGTACCCCAGTGATGGTAAAGACGTGGATAGCATTATTAAAGCTGCAGATATCGCCATGTATCAAGTGAAAAACATGGGCAAAAATAACTACTGCTACTACACCAAAAAACACAGTGCAGATGTGCTTGAGCGCTTTAATCTAGAAAACCAATTAAGGCGTGCCTTAGAGCGGCAGCAATTTGAGGTGTATTACCAGCCGCAAATTTCACTGCAAACAGGCAAAATCATTGGTGCAGAAGCGTTGGTGCGCTGGAATCATCCCGAGTATGGCGTGGTGTCACCTGCCAAATTTATTCCACTGGCCGAAGAAACTGGCATTATTTTGCAGATTGGCGAATGGGTACTCACCCAAGCGGCCCTGCGCGCTAAAGAGTGGATACATCCAGACAGTGCGTTGCAGCGCATTGCTGTCAACGTGTCTGGCATTCAAATCATGCAGAGTAATTTTGCCGATACCGTCTATGGTGTGCTGATAGAGACCGATTGCGTGCCTTCGATGTTGGAACTTGAAATCACCGAAAGTACGGTCATGCAGAATACCGAGCATGTCATTAGCACATTTGACCGCATCAAAAGCTTAGGCGTGCGTTTGGCGATTGACGACTTTGGCACGGGCTATTCCTCGCTCTCGAATCTCAAGCGATTGCCTTTGGATAAACTCAAAATCGACCGCTCATTCGTGCGCGATTTACCCGATGATTTAGATGATGCAGCGATTGCAAGCGCTATCTATGCGATGGCCAATAGTTTAGGTTTTTCTGTGATTGCTGAAGGTGTTGAAACCTTAGAGCAAGAACAGTTTTTAAAAGAAATGGGCTGTTCAGAGGCACAAGGTTACCTCTATAGCAAACCCATCACAGCAGAAGCGTTTTCCACTCTCATACAACAAAATATAGAAGCAGAAGGAAGTCACCATGTCCACTAACACTTGCACCATTGATGTCAATCAGTTGCGAGTTGGATTATATATCCACCTAGATTTAGGCTGGATGGATCATCCGTTTACACTAAGCAACTTTAAACTAAACGATGAAGACCAGATTCAGAAAATCAAGAAAATAGGTTTAAAAACATTACGTTATGACCCTAAACGTAGTGATTGCCCACCATTGCCAGAGGTGCCAAACAAGCCACTGGTTGTTGGAGTTAAACAACCAGACGAAGTAGTACAAGGTGAGCCTGCAGCGAAGAGTTTCAGCGAAGAGACGACGCTTGTCGTCGACCCTAAACAACTGCGCTGTAAACAATTGATGCGGGCAATTGACGAGAGTGAGAAAAAATTTGTAGTAGCCAGTGACACAGTGAAGCATATTCAGCGCAATATAGAAATCTCACCCAAGGCATGTGTTGAGCAAGCCACTTTATTGGTAGACGGCATTGTAGAAAGCGCACTGTCTGAAGGTGATATTGCGATTCATGCCTTGAACGGTAATCGCTCAAGTGATGCCAATTATCAACATGCGTTGAATGTCACCGTAATCTCCATGATATTGGCAAAATCGATTCAAATGTCGAAAGAAGATGCCCAATTACTCGGGCTGGCTGCCATATTGCATGACATAGGCAAAGCAGGCATTAGCGATAAGATTTTGTTGAAAAAAGACAAACTCACCCACGCCGAAATTGCCAGCTACCAGCAACACTCCGAGCTAGGGGCACGTATGATCAAAGGCATTGGACTCTCGCCGCGCATGGCAAAAATTGTGTTGCAGCATCATGAACTTGCAGATGGTTCGGGCTACCCCGCCGGCTTGACTGCGGAGAAAACCGATCCGCTTGCGCGTATTATCGTGTTGGCCAACAACTACGATAATTTGTGTAACCCATTGAATGTGAGCGACTCTAAAACACCATACGAAGCATTAGCTTATATGTTTGCACATCAACGCTCTAAATTTGATGAGCACTTGCTCAAGCGCCTCATCAAGTCACTTGGGGTGTATCCACCAGGTAGCGTAGTCAAACTGTCAAATGAGCAACATGCAATGGTGATTTCGGTGAATCCGAATCACCCATTAAAACCCTATGTAAAACTACTGCAAAAAAACACTTCTGCAGAAGATGGTGAAATTGTAGATTTGCGTGGTGAAGCCAACATCAATATCACGGCTTGCTTAAAACCTGCACAGATTCCATCTGAAGTGTTGAAGCAATTGAATGCACGTAAAAAAGTGAGTTATTTTATTGATCACGATCATGCAGTTGCATAACCTAAAGGTTGTTATAACGCATGCTTACTAGGCGCTATAACAACCTATGGACAATGGTATTTGACAGAGAAATGAATGCTATTTGATGTATTTTCTGGTGAATAATAGTAAACCTAGCATGGCAACCACTACATTCCATAATGCGAATAGTGATACCAATATATCACGCAGGTCTTTATTCAAGCTTTCAAAACTCCACTTGTGTAAATAAGCAAATACAAAACCTTCCATGCTATCAATATCTCGCACTTTAGCAGCGACCGCGCCAGTCGCTGGCTCAATGTAATAGCGTGTATTGTCAGCATCCTCTAGTTGCACTTTTAAAACTGGCAGGCGTTTGAATATAAATCCGTATTCATTTGCAAACCGCGTCACCCAAGTCACTGCACTAATATTTGATTCTGATATCTTAGATAAACTCTTCACCTGGCGCGTTGCAAAGTCTTCCACACTGTTTGAAGAAATCTCCTTGCTGTATTGGTCCGCGCGCAGCATATACGGCGTAGCCTTTGCTTGTGCATGCCTATCATGCACATCATGGTTCTGATGTTCGGCATGCTCGGCCTCGGTCGCAATTGCCGCCACTTGTGCCACGGGCATCTGATTAGTCCCTGTGGCTGGCAACACATACCAATAAGGCTCATTTGCTTGCACCAGCGCATCCAACTTGGCAAGCGGTTGTTTGGCAAGTCCCTGCCAGACTTGGTCATTGAGTATGCTGGCTTGCGCGAGTGTGGGTTGAATATGCACCGCGTCGCGGTCTTGCAGATGACTCATGATTAAATGAAACAAACCACTCGTTGCAAATACCAACGTTGTTAACGAAACCAGCAAACCTAGAGTTCTATGCCATCTCCTTAGTTTTAATTTCTCTAACCGAAATTTCGCTGTGTTAGAAAGTTTGAAAAAAAGATAAAGACCAGACAATGCTGATATCAAAATCAAACTGAGCACAAAAGCAGCCACGCCAACTTGTAAGGTTGGAACATGGCTTAAAAAAGACCAATTATGCCCAAACTGAAAAAACTTGGTCAGCCAAAATCTTCTATCGTTTACTAATGTAGATAAGCGCGTTTGCTCGGTATCAATAAAAGCTCTGAGGTTTCCGTCTTGTTTAAATGCCACCCGCCACACTGGCAATAGGCGATTGACAGCATGGTAATCATCGCTAAATGCAGTGATAAAAGTAGCACTTTCAATGTCGCCTTCAGCGCGTCCAGTAAAATGTAGCGCCAGTGCGCGCGCATTCAAGACATCGCCATTCGGCAGCTCGTCACCTGTCATCACATCAAAGTATCTCGCGGGTGTTGCTTCCCCAGTAGCAACACGTAAATAAGTCTTATCTGCAATTCGTGACAAACTTAGATGTGAAAAAATACTGATTTGCTGATCTGATAAAATTTGCCTTGGTGTGCGTGCTTCTGATACCGTAAATAGTGCCTGCGGTGCAGTAAAGGCAACTGGCTTGGGTTGTAAACGTGACATGATTGGATGTGACAGGCCTGACAATCCCCACATTAAAATCCCAATGCAGGCAAACACGCCCAACCAGCGATGCCAGAACAGCCAATTAAATCTCACTTGTTGTAATCGCTTACTCATGATGATGTCGGGCTTTCAACAAATCTACCATGCCAACAAAACTATTGATGGTGGTCTGCTCATCAACGGTGAGTGAAGCCTCCGCCTGCGTGAGTTCCAAAACCAATTTTTCTGCTTCCGACTCTGGTACACCAGCATCAACTAAATGCCGTAGTTCTTTCATATTGGCATCGCCACACATCAGCGTTTGCCAATGCCCAGCATGATGCTTCAGTAACGCGCGACCACCTTTGGGTGCTTGTATCCAATCTGCAATCGCATAATCACCACTCACCACAATCACAGGCACACGGATTGGATGATCAGGCTTTTCCCACTGTGCTTTGATACTGCTCTCAATAGCCGCATGCTGTGCTACATCGGCAATACTTTTACCCATATATAACGTCAAACTTGCAAACACCAAAAACACAAAAATGGGTAACCACTGTTTACTCTGCAACATATCAAGTCTCCTGATTAAAAGTAAAAAAGCAGGCTCGCGGGGAGCCTGCTGATTCAATTTAATACGTCCAAGTAATACCCAGATAGGCAGTTCTGCCATCGCCAGGTGAATATAGCGCGCCATCTACACCACCTTGATTGCGCACTACGCTAGTGGTCGCTGCGTATTTTCTATCAGATAGATTACGCCCCTCTAAGAACCATGACCAATGCTTGTTGACTTGTTGCCCAGCTTTTAGGCCCCAAATAAAGTAACGGTCAGCATCTACAGTTTGCGCAAAATCAACATAGTAGTTTTGTGGTGACCACTCAAGCGTTGGTCCGATGTAAAAACCATGCAGCAATTCGTTACTACGATGCATTAACTCAGCACGTAATAAACTTTTTTGTATACCTGGTAAACGACTATTACCAAACACAGCATCGTTATCAAATTTAAAGTGGTTAATCAGCATACTATGGCGCCACTCCAATTGCATGGGCAAGCGTGCAGTCATACCAAACTCCAACCCAGCGTGTATGGTTTTGTCTGCATTGGTTGTTTGCGATGCTGGATTGTTACCATTACCTGCGGTAAAAAACGCAGTTTGTAACATCTCATTTTTTAACTTGCCGTAATACACAGCAACATCCCAATCCACAAACTCACTATTCCCACGTGAGCCAATTTCAAAGGTAGTACCCTCTTGCGCGTCCAAAATATTTGGGCGCAAACCACCTGTCAACTCACCAAAACTTGGGGGTTCATAACTACGTGAGATATTGGTAAACAATTGAATTTCTGGCGTTAAATCGTAAAGCAACCCTACTTTTGGATTGGTTTGTACATAAGTTTTCTCAAAACTCTCATCTTGAGCAGCCACTGTAAATTGCTTGTCCTCTAATTTGCGTTTGGCATGGGTATATTGCAAACCTGTAATCAATGAAAGCTCAGGCATCACATACCAGCGGTTTTCTGCATAAGCTTCAAGGTTGGTAGAGCGGTTCTCCAACTTATTGACTCTCGCACCACTTCTTGCGCCTATATTCACATAACGCTCATCGTAACCAACACCCGCACTAGGATTAAAGCCAACTAACAATTCGTTTTTATGCCCAAACAACTCACCAGCTAAGCTCAATTTAGCCTCTAAGCCATAGTCATTGGTATCTTGTGCAATTACCTGAAAGATGGGGTGGAATAAATCTTTATGAGAATAGTAAGCACTCAATTGTAATGCTGCGTCATCGCTCAACTGTATATTGGTTTTATTGGCGATACGAATCAGATCAATATCACGCTTTTGCTGACCCACTGCGCCAAGAAACGAATCGCTAGGATCGTTATTTAATTGTGCTTTGGTTAAACTGCTAGGTAAGTTTGAATCACTACGCGCATAGCCTAAATAAAAACGTGTTTCTATGTCGCTACTGAGTTTATAACCTACATTACCATTAATGCGTTTCGCTAACTGCTCTGCGTTTTCGCGAAAACCAGTTTGATCAAAATAACTGGCATTCACAAAATAATCTAAGTCACCAATCACATTACCACTGCTGATAGAAGCGCGACCGTAATCGTAACTGCCTGTTTCAAAACGCACTGTGAGGGGGTCTGCCGTATACCCAGTATTAGAAATATAGTTGACTGCCCCACCTAAATTACTAGCACCATAGCGCAATGCATTTGCGCCACGGTACACTTCCACATAACGTGCTGCCAATGGCTCAATCGCCTGAAAATCAAAGCTACCATCAGCCAAATTGACGGGGACGCCATCTTGCATCAACTTGATCCCACGGCCATGAAATGTGCGTTGCAAGCCTGACCCACGGATAGATAAACGTGTTTCTTCTGCACCAAATCTAGATTGCGCTAGCACACCTGTGGCCATACCTAAAGCATCTTGAATCGTACTGGTGCGACCTTCACGTACTGTGTTCATATCTACAATGGTCACGCCGCCAGCTGTCTTGTTGATGGTCTCTTTAGCCGTTTCAATATCAGGCTGTGTAGAAGAAGCTGCGGGTCTAGTGGATACCACGCTGATTTCATCCAGATGCACTGTGCCTTCGTGCTCTGCATGCGCCATGAATGGCAAGGCAGCTAATACTGCCGATAAAATGTGTTTGTTGATCATATGATGACTCCAAAAAAATAAAACTGCGCCCACATGCATGGGGCAAATATGGTTTTATGATTTAGAGTAAAACAGGTGGCGCTCGCGAAAGATGCGAGGTTTGTACAGGGGGAGAACTGACTGGAGCTACATAATGAAACGTTTGCGCTTTGGCAATTGCTTCTAAATAAAGCGCGAATGCTGGATTAAACAATGGCATTGCAATATCCGCTACGCCAGCATGACAAAACGGACAGTGATGCATGTGCTGGCTAATCGACTTGGATTGATTGCTAGGCTTGATGTCAAAACTAGCTTGCAGTTGTTGACCATGCGTGGTCACCACTTGGATAAACAATTTTTTGCCGCCAGTACCGCAAATTTCTTGCATAAAACCGCTGGCACTGCCTTGGCCAGCCAGCGCATGTGAAACGCTGGGCGCCAGCGATGCAAACACCATCGCGATTAACGCGATACGATGCATCCAGCGGAATAATTTTTGAGACATCATGTACTTATATTTGCCCTAGTCGCTTGGAACTCAAAGTTAAAAAATTGAATGCACTTTAGACGACATTCAACGATTTTGGACGATGTTTCGGTCAACGACTATCGTTAAGCCAATTAACACAACATCGTTCAGTATATTAAAGCCAGCCAACTGCCTAGCGAGATAATCAAAATTTCTGCGCCAGGCCAATGGTTCAATTAAAAGTTAAACAAAGCGCTTTAGTTAATAATCAAACTTCACCTGAACATAGCCCGTACGCTGCGGGTATGGATGACGCACATAGCCTTGGTAATTGTTTACATTATCTACGCCTACGCTCGCTGTCCAACGCTTATCAAATTGATAATTGGCTTTTAAATCCACAAAGAAAAACTCACTTGCAGCAATATAAGTGTCATCATTTACATCGCTGTTATCTAAATTGTTGTATTGACGACCGCTATAGCGTGCAGCCAAGCTATAAGTGATGTTGTTCCCTTGGTGATAAGTCCCGACAAACTTGAACATCTGGCGTGGAATTCGCGTTGGTTTGTTACCTTCTGTACTACGGTCGTTCATGTTCCGCAAAATCTCACCTTCCGTAAGGGTGAGGCTGCCTAACAAATCTAAACCATGCACCAGTACATCTTGCCATTCCGTGGACAGCTCCAAACCACGGGTACGTATATGATCAAGGTTCTGAATAAAAGTACAACCTGCCGCCACATTACAAGTCCCCGTGCCAAACGGCACTGCTCTGCCGTTAAGTACCGTTTGAGAAATCAATGCGTCGTATTTGTTCTCACTAAATAAACTGGCACGAATTAAACCATTGTCAAATCGTCTTTCCGCAGTCAATTCAGCAGAAAGCACCTCTTCTGGTTTTAAGTTAGGGTTATTTTCAACAATTGCGTTATTTTGTGTGACTTGCTGGTATAGCTCGCTCACTGTAGGAAATCTATAAGCTTGACCAAATGCCGCCCTAAAACCCCATGCTGGTTGTGGCTCAAAACTAATGGATAACTTGGGTGAAAACTTTGTTTCTGAAGTGCTGCCATAGTTACCTGTACGTAATGTACCTGCTATGGTGTTTTGATTACGCCCATCCATTGCCTCCCAATGCTCTGTGCGACCGCCAAAAGTCACAGCCCAGTTTGGATTCAATTGCCAACGATCTTGGAGATAAATTGCTTGCGTTCTTGTTGTGCCACGTGAAGAGTTATTCAGCGAGCCTTTAACCCCTCGAGTCCAGTCAGTTGTATTATAAGTATTGCTTTCTAAATCATACTCATCAATGTGATAGCCAATATCCAACTCATGTTTGCCTGAATAATTTGCCTCTGGTCTAAAAGTTGCCCTTGCATCAAAAATAGTCCAGCCTGTACCCGACAAATCTGTCACTCTCCCGGTGCGCGTGATGTAAGGGTTACCAGCTGCTAAAGTGGTGGTAGAAGTGCTCAAATTAGACTGGCTATTTTTATCTTGTTGATAATCATAGTCAGACAAAGTCAATTGCCAATCAAAAAAGCCTTTTGTGTCCGACTTTAAATCAAAGGCTTGCATTACGTGCATTGCCTCGGCCTCGGCAGGGTTAAAACCAGTCAGGTTGTAGCTTCTTCCGTTTAAAACAACACGGTTGTTATAAACGGTATTACCACTCGCATCTTTGATATAACTTTCCACATCGGTGCGATTGCTCAAATTCCAAAGACCCAAGGTATACGTACCTTTAACAGTGTCAGTAAAATCATAAGCAGCTTTAAATTTCAAATTAGTTTGCTCAGGGCGCTCCATACTAATCGCGCCAAACACGTTACGTGGTAGGTTTCTATCATTTTTATCTAAAAAGGCCCCAGTGACAGCAGTGCCAGCTAATGCGCCGCCAGCACTCACATCCTGCACCACAAAATCCATGGGCTGACCTTCATTTTTAAGATAGTCCGCTGAAACCAACACACTCAAATCATTCCATTTATTGCCTAGTGAGGCAGATAAATGCTCTCCAGTAAGGTTTAAATCTGTGCCATAAAGGTCAAAGTTTTGTCTAAACATCTGCACGTTGGTATGCGCTTCAAATTGGGTGGGCATTTTTGTCTTGATGCTCACCACACCGCCAAATGAGTTACCTGCATACATAGCTGAAAAAGGCCCATACATCATGCTCACTTGCTCAATCTCATCCGGCCCAACCAAGCCCCAACGTGGCGGAAATGCAAATGAGTTACCCAATAAATTTGAAAGCAAAACACCATCGGCATATAACATCGATTGCGCACTTGATAGCGTACCTACGGTGCGCCCTGCAATAATGCCGTTTCTATCTCCAATAAAACGCTCACGCACCTGAAAGCTCGGTAAATACTTCATCGTCTGTGCGGAAGTCGTCGCATTGATACTTTCTTGAATTTGCTTTTTACTAAAGCTTTCTACTGTGGCAGGATAATTGATGATGCGACTATCCACTGTGCTGGTGACTTCAATATCGTCCAACTCCAGAGACTCGTTATGCTCTGCACTCGCCATCAGAGGTAAGCTCGCCAACACCGCTAGAAACATTTTTTTATGGATACTCATCATATTCATCCTATGCCGATTTAATGCTCGAAAAATTAGGACTCTCTGGCACGAATTTCACCAGCTCTTGAATTTCACATTGAAAAAATGTGCAAAGTTTTTCTAAGTGCTCTAGGGATGCTTTGTAGCTTTTATCTTTAATCATGCGGTGCAAGGTCATGCGGCTGATACCGGTAGCCTCGGCGATTTCGACCAAGGTGATTTTGCGACGCCAAGCGGCTTGTTTTACAAAAACCAGTTCTTGTATGTGTAGGGTAATCATTTGTTTTCCTCATATCACGTATTTTTTGCGTATTAATTGCGTGCTGAATACCCAATTGTTGGGCATACAAACACACGGAATTAAGTTCTAGCGCCAAATGCAAAGCAGGCAGTGGCTTTAAACATCAGGTTTTAAACGCTATAGACCATTGGTCTTAACGCTAGCAACGCTGAACTAAATTTGCGTGTTATGAGAAAAAAGGTGGTGCGCGTAGAGGTTGCGCAGTTTGGAAAACAGGTGAGACTACAGGTGGAACATATTCAACCAAGGCCAAGCGAGCTTGGGCGACTTGATAAAGTACATAGGCTGGATTAACGGGTGTATCAAGCACCACATCTAATTGTATGCTACAAAATGGGCAGTGATTAAGGTGATGCGTGAGTGAAGCTGGTTTTTGGTTAGGCTGAAAATCCAATGCAGTTTGAATTTGCTTGCCCTGTGTGGTGACCACTTGTATGTAAATTTTTTTGCCGCCTGTGCCACAAACTTCCTGCATAAAGCTAGCCTGGCTGCCTTGCCCAGCCAATGCATGGGAAACGCTGGGCGCCAGCGATGCAAACACCATCGCGATTAACGCGATACGATGCATCCAGCGGAATAATTTTTGCGACAACATGCGCGCATTTTAGCCCGAGTCGCGTAAAATTCAAAACTTAAATTAATCACCTTAGGAATACCATGGCTGCTGGTAGCTTACTTGCTCTATTAGACGACATTGCAACCATATTGGATGATGTGTCTGTGATGACCAAAGTGGCCGCTAAAAAAACAGCGGGTGTGCTCGGTGATGATTTAGCACTCAATGCACAGCAAGTGACTGGCGTGGCCTCTGAGCGTGAATTGCCTGTCGTATGGGCCGTCGCCAAAGGTTCATTCACCAACAAACTTATTTTAGTGCCCTCTGCATTATTGTTAAGTTTTCTCTCCGCAAAGTTTGGCATTCACTGGATTATCCCCTCGTTGCTTATGTTAGGTGGCGCATTTTTATGCTTTGAAGGTTTTGAGAAAATATTGCATACATTTATCCACAAAGAAGAAGACGATGCGCATCAAGCCGAATTAGCGCATGCTGTAAAAGATACAAGTGTGGACTTAGTCACGCTGGAAAAAGACAAAATCAAAGGTGCGATCCGAACTGACTTTATCCTATCAGCCGAAATTATTGTCATCACACTGGGCACTGTTGCTGCAGCCAGCTTTGGTAAACAAATCACAGTCGTTTCAGCCATTGCATTCGTGATGACCGTAGGGGTATATGGATTGGTGGCTGGCATTGTAAAGTTAGATGATGCTGGACTACATTTAATGCAAAAACAAGGTCCCAGTATTTTTCGTCAATTACAGCGTAAAATCGGCCAAAAACTACTCGCATTTGCGCCAATTTTAATGCGTATCCTAAGTGTGGTGGGCACTGCAGCGATGTTTTTAGTCGGCGGCAGCATTATTGGTCATGGCATCCCAGCATTGCACCATTTAAGCCAAAGTATCACGCAAATCATATCTACCTTGCCTGCTATGGGCAGCGCTTTGAGTGTAGTAGGTTCCATCATTGTTGATGGCTTGATTGGTTTGATGGTGGGTGCAATGTGCGTTGCGGTGTATGAGTTAGGCAAAAAAATAATACCAAAAAAGGCCTAATTCTGTTTGGCGTTACGGCGAGCAAACAAACTCATACCGAATAAGCCTATTGCAAGCATGCTTAAACTGGAAGGCTCGGGAACTTGGGAAACTGTCAAAGGTTTTTTAGGTTCTAAGATGTACGGCACCTTAACTTCTGGAATGTTAATTGGCAAACCAACATACCCAGCATCCAGTACAGCACCAAAAGCTATGTTGATAATCGGCCCTGAAAGCTTTATATACGGTGCAATCAAGCTAACACTTGAATTAATATTGAGTGCGCCGAGAGAGGTGAGTGTAATAGAGGTATCGTCTATTAGAGCACCACTATCAAACGTAAAATCACCACCACAACTTGCATGGTAACCATTCTCAAAAGAAACCTCCAAATTTGATGAACAGCTAAAGCTTAGCGTGTCAACGGAAGCAGATGCGACTGCTGGAAGGATTGCCAGCACAGCAACAAACACCAATTTGGAAATAATACGCATGGCATGAGACTTTATTAAAATTATTCTCATACAATACAGCGTTCAAGAATCAGCAACCATGCGCCATTCAGACTAGGATTTTTTATAGCCCGTCACAAAACCGTCAATTAATAATCGTCATCACTAAAGCGTTGTTCCAGAAATGGAAATGCATCATTGTGATAGCCGCGCACTTCCCAAAAACCAGGGCGGTCAAACTCATGTAGCTCTATACTTTTAAGCCATTTTGCACTTTTCCAAGCATAACGTTTAGGCACCACCATGCGCACAGGCCCGCCATGCTCAGCGGTAAGCGAGTGACCAAATACGCTGTGCGCAATCACTACATCATCATCCAACAAAGCATCTATAGGTAGATTAGTAGTGTAGCCATCGTAGCTGTGTAAGGTGACGTACTTTGCATTGGGTAAGGGATTGGCTTGCATCAGCAACTCGCGTGCGGATACACCCTCCCAGTCCATATCAAGTTGGCTCCAGCGGGTCACACAGTGAAAGTCTGAGGTATCTTTGATTTGAGGCAGACTACGAAAGTCCATCCATTTTAGGTTTAATTCATGCTCCACCAAACCATACACGCGCAGTGTCCAATTGGTGGTGTTCACATTAGGACGAATGCCTAAATCTAATACAGGAAAGTTGGTGACTTGCTTTTGACCGTTCGGGATGCGTTCATTATCATTGGCTTTGCCAATTTTTTTACCTAGCAATTTTGCTTTTTGCGCAATCGCTATTTTACCCTCGATGAGTTTTTTCCAGTCTGGCATATCACCCCGAGACGCATGATATTGCGCCAAGCCCTATGTTATGACTTACTTGTTGTTGGTTGTTTAAAACTGTCTAGAAGCAACAATGCAACGCCTACACATATTGCACTATCCGCGACATTAAATGCTGGCCATGCAAATTGCTGATAATAAAAATACAGAAAATCCACTACATAGCCCAAAGTGATGCGATCGTACAAATTACCTAGCGCACCACCTAATACTAGGGCAAGTCCCCAGCTAAAAAGTTTATTATGCGGGTGTTTTTTTAGCAGATAAATAATCACAACAGATGCCACCACAGAAACGGCAGTAAAAAACCACTTTTGCCAGCCGCCGGCATCAGCCAAAAAACTAAAGGCAGCGCCAGTGTTATGGTAACGCACTAGATCAAAATAACTGGTCACGCGCAAATGCTCACCATAAGCAAACGCCTGTTGCACCAAGTGCTTGGTGTACAAGTCCAGCGCAATCACTACACCACTAATACTCAGCCACTTAAGCATATTTGCGCGCTACTGTTTTACCGGTGATATTGCTGACACAGCGCCCGCATATGGTGGGGTGTTCTGCATGCACACCAACATCTGCCACATAATGCCAGCAGCGCTCACATTTGCTGTGCTGAGATGGTTTGACCAATATTTTTTGTTCAGCATCTGTAGCAACTTTATACACACGCGCTGCAGAAGTAATGGTGACGAAACGTAAATCTTCACCCAAGCTAGTCAACGCATCAAATTCAGCTGCAGTCACACTAAAATCCAGTTCAGCTTGTAGTGACGAACCCACTAACCCAGCACCACGCAACACTTCAATTTCTTTTGCGGCTTGTGCACGCAACGCTCGAATCGCTTCCCACTTCGCTTTCAGTGCGGTCGCATAATCTGCATATTCGTTTGCACTAATCACATCAGCTTTATCCGTCCAATTATGCAGAACCACATAGTCTTCAGTATTCGGCGTTAAGGTTTGCCAAATTTCTTCTGCGGTATAACTTAAAATCGGTGCCATCAAACCCGCTAATACTTGCGTGATTTTCAATAGCACGGTTTGCGCTGCGCGGCGGTCATGCGAATTTTCCGCATTGGTATACATGCGGTCTTTTAAAATATCTAAATAGAACGCACCTAAATCTTCAGCACAAAAATGTTGTAAGGCTTGAGCTACGCGATGCAACTCATAGGTGTTGTAAGCGTCGTGACAAGTATTGGACAGGTCACTCAATAAACCTAGCGCGTAGCGATCAATTTCTAATAAGTTCTCGTAAGGGACTGCCTGTGTAGTGACATCAAAATCCGCCACGTTCGCCAATAAAAAGCGCAAGGTATTGCGAATCTTACGGTAGCTATCGGCCACACGTTTTAAGATTTCATCTGAAATCGTCAGCTCACCAGAGTAGTCCGTAGAAGCCACCCACAAACGTAGAATGTCGGCACCGTAAGTATCCATTACTTTTTGTGGCGCAACCACATTGCCTTTGGATTTACTCATTTTATGGCCAGCGCCATCCACTACAAAACCGTGGGTGAGCAAGGCATCATAGGGAGCGCGACCGTCTATAGCGCAGCCAGTGAGTAAGCTAGACTGGAACCAACCGCGGTGTTGGTCTGATCCTTCGAGATATAAGTCAGCGGGGAATTGTAGCTCTGGACGACGTTTAAGTACTGCCGCATGTGTAGCGCCGGAATCAAACCAAACGTCTAAAGTATCGGACACTTTTTTATACTGCGCGGCATTGTCTGGCGCGTGCTGCGCTAAAAATGCGTCGCTATCTAAACTAAACCAAGCTTCCACCCCTGCATGCTCTGTCAGCAATGCCGCTTGCTCTAATAATTCCGCTGTTTTTGGGTGCGGCTCTCCGGTTTCTTTATGCACAAACAACGGCATTGGCACGCCCCAGTTACGCTGACGCGACACGCACCAATCTGGACGATTTTTAATCATCGCCTCTAAGCGCGCACGACCCCAAGCGGGGAAAAATTCTGTTTGGTCTACCGCTTTATTGGCATGTTCACGCAGCGCTGTACCGTTTGCATCTTGCGCATTCATCCCAATAAACCATTGGTGTGTCGCCAATTGCATCAAAGGCGTTTTATGACGCCAACAATGTGGGAAGCTATGATTCAAACGCGCACTCGCCAACAATGTACCGTTTTCTTGCATCTTAGCCAAAATAACCTTGTTCGCTTCTTGACGACTCAAGCCACGAATCTCAGCAAACTCAACTAAATCGCTGGTGAAGAACTTGCCATCGCCACCAATCAATACGCGTGGCTTTTCATTCGGAAAATTGGCACGCATCACTAACCAGTCGTCGTTACCATGGGCAGCTGCGGTATGTACTAGGCCAGTACCAGCATCATCAGTCACATGGTCTCCGCAAATAACTGGAACCTGCCTATCATCGAATGGATGCTTAAGCATCAAACCTTTAAGGCTTTCTCCGATTGCACTTCGAATTTTAACAATTTTAGATTCTTCTATACCGTATCTGCTGAGTACCTTTTCTTGTAACTGACTAGCAATGACTAATTGCTTATCTTCCAACTCTATAATGTGATAGTGATAACCTGCATTAACAGCTACAGCTTGGTTAGCTGGCAACGTCCAGGGTGTTGTAGTCCATATTACAAAGTAAACTGGTTTGGATGAGTCAAAATCATCAAATTTTGATGTTCTTTCTTTGGCGATTCTGGCATTCAGGTCTTTAAGATTAACCACTTTAAAGCCCACATCAATCGCGGGAGAATTCACATCTTCATATTCAACCTCAGCTTCTGCTAGCGCGGAGCCGCAGTCTACACACCAATGCACAGGCTTGCTACCCTGATACAGATAACCATTTTGATAGATTTCACCCAGCGCGCGCATGATGTCGGCTTCCGTTTTAAAATCCATGGTGAGGTAAGGATTGTCCCAATCGCCCACCACACCTAAACGACTAAAATCTTTTTTCTGCTTTTCTACTTGCTCAGCCGCGTAAGCGCGGCAAAGCTCACGGAACTTAGCTGGCTCAATGTTTTTACCATGCGTTTTTTCCACGACCAATTCGATCGGCAAGCCATGACAATCCCAGCCTGGCACATACGGCGCATCAAAACCACTCATGGTTTTGGATTTAATGATGACGTCTTTCAGGATTTTATTGACGGCATGCCCAATATGAATATCGCCATTGGCATAGGGTGGGCCATCATGCAAAATGAATTTTTTTGCACCTTTGCGGGCTGCACGTATTTTTTGATAGAGTTTTTTCTGTTGCCACTGCGCTAGCCACGCGGGTTCGCGTTTGGCTAAATCTCCCCGCATCGGAAAGCTGGTTTCCGGCAGATTCAATTTGTACTTGGAGGCTTGTTCTGGTTTTGCTTGGTCGGTCATGGCCTAATTCTTAACTCTGGTTCTTAAAATAATCGGTTGCAACTGCTGCATCTTTTGCAATTTGCGCTTTGAGCGCATCTAAACTTTCAAATTTCATTTCGTCACGCACTTTGTGATAAAACTGCACGTGCACATGCTGGTCGTACAAGTTACCATTAAAATCAAACACATACACTTCTAGCATGAGTTTGGGTACACCTGCAATGGTAGGGCGCACACCCAAATTGGCCACGCCATTCAAACCGTTCAATTTTACCGCATAAACCCCTGTTAAGGCAGGCCGTTCATGCCGCATATGCACATTGGCCGTGGGGTACCCTAGTTGGCGACCACGTTTGGCACCATGCACCACTTTGCCGCTGATGCTATAAGGTCGCCCGAGCAAGGACTCAGCACGCAATAAATCTCCTTCAGCCAGTGCATTACGTACTAAGGTGCTAGAGACGCGCTCACCTGCCACCTCAACGGGTGGAAAATCCACTAAATCAAACCCATGCTCAATAAAGCTTTGGGTAGTGCCCTGACGTTTAGCACCAAAGCAGAAATCACCACCCACCAAAATAATGTTGGCATTTAAATACTGACGCAAAATGTCTTGCATAAACAGCTGTGCGCTAATACCTGCAAACGCCTGATTAAAGCGTAGAACAAATACTTTTTGCACACCAGCCTCTTCAAAATATTCTAGCTTTTCGCGCATAGACGAAAGACGCGCCGGCGCGTTTTGTGGCGCAAAAAACTCACGTGGGTGTGGCTCGAATGTCATCACTGCTGGCGTCACGCCTTTTGCTTGTGCAGTGTCTACCAGCTTGGCTAATAGTGCCTGATGACCTAAATGCAGGCCATCAAAATTACCAATGGCTAATGCCATAGGCGTAGGTTGCTGAATGGGCAGATGTCTAAATACTTGCACCCTTACCTCACCGTTCTACGTGAAAAGTGTTGGGGTCTAAAGCCCAACACAAACAATACGGCAAAATACACTGCCATGCCCAATATCACCAAGCCAGTTAAATGCGTTAAACGGCTGATGACACTCCATTGCAACCAAGTACCTGCATCGCCCATCGCAAAATATAAAGCGCCGCCCATCACAACCAGTGCACATAAAAGTTTCAGCAAGAAAAGCCACCAACCCGGTAGTGGATGAAACAGCTGCGCTTTGCGTAAGTGGTAATACAGCAAACCAGCATTAACGCATGCACCTAAACCCAAGGCGAGCGCAAGCCCTGCATGATTTAAATCTAATCCAAAAATAAATATCACATTCATGACTTGGGTGAGCACCAGTGTAAAGATGGCCACTTTCACAGGCGTTTTGATATTTTGCCGCGCATAAAAACCGGGCGCTAAAATCTTCACCAAAATCATGCCCAGCAAACCCACGCTGTACGCAATCAGCGCTTGCTGCGTCATCGCCACATCTGTGGGTGTAAATTTACCGTAATAAAACAACGTTGAAACCAATGGTGTCGCCAACACAGCCAATGCCACTGCTGCAGGGGCCGCTAATAAAAAGGTTAAGCGCAAGCCCCAATCCAGCAGTTGTCTATACTCACTTTCATCTTTGCTGGCGTAGGCTTTGGATAAACTGGGCAATAGAATTGTACCTAGTGCCACCCCTAGCACACCTGATGGAAATTCCATCAAGCGGTCAGCATAATACAGCCAGCTCACACTGCCAGTAATTAAAAATGAAGCGAATATCGTATTTAAAATCAATGAGATTTGCGCCACCGATACACCCAACAAGGCCGGTCCCATCAGCTTTAAAATGCGCCACACGCCTTCGTCATCTCTTTTGAAATCAAGCCTAGGCAATAAGCCAATTTGCTTTAAGAATGGGATTTGAAACACCAACTGTAAAAAGCCACCTATAAAAACTGCCCAGGCTAATACTTTGATAGGTTCGGCAAAGTAATCGGCAAAGAACAACACGGCTGCAATCATCGATACATTGAGCCAAACAGGGGTAAAGGCTGGGATGCCGAATTTATTATAAGTATTGAGTACCCCACCCGCCATGGAGACCAAGGAAATAAAGAAAATGTACGGGAAGGTAATTCTCAACAACTCTATGGTCAGTTGCATTTTGGCTGGATTGGCTTGAAAACCGGGGGCGATTAACGTCACGATGAATGGCGCTGCTAGCATTCCTAACAAAGTCACCACGACCAAAATCAAGCCCATCCAAGTTGCCACGCGATTAATCAGCGTGTGTGTTTCATCAAAGCCCCGCTGTGTTTTATATTCACCCAAAATAGGCACAAACGCTTGACTGAATGCACCTTCAGCCGAAATACGGCGCAACAAATTAGGAATTTTAAAGGCCACAATAAAGGCATCACTCAGCATGCTCGCCCCAAAGGCGCGCGCAATCAACGTATCGCGCACAAAGCCTAAAATGCGCGAGATAAACGTCATGCTCCCTATTTTGGCTAGGACTCTGAGTAAGTTCATGAAAGAATAAAACTTTATAATTAATTTAGTCGCGTGATTTTATCATGGGCGAGGCATTACACCGCATGCGGAAGCATAATTAAACCTTGCAAAACAAGCACAAACACATTATTATGCACGGTTTCGTATTTATACCCTTACAGCATTAGGATAATCAAACATGGCAAATACCGCACAAGCACGCAAACGCGCGCGCCAGTCCGTAAAAGTGAATGCGCACAACGCAGCGTTGCGTTCTACTTTGCGTACTGCAATCAAAAAAGTGATTAAAGCGATTGAAGCAGGCGACAAAGCCGCTGCAGTAGCTTCATACCAAGAAAACGTTGGCATTATTGATCGCATTGCCGACAAAAAAATTATTCACAAAAACAAAGCATCACGTCATAAAAGCCGTTTGACTGCTGCAATCAAAGCACTCAAAGGCGACGCACCAGCTACTTTAGCTTCTGTAAAAAAAGCGGTTGCTCCTAAAGCCGCTGCCAAGCCTGCAAAAGCAGCAGCTAAGCCAAAAGCTGAAGCAAAACCTAAAGCCGCTGCAAAACCAAAAAAAGCAAAAGCTGAATAATCAAACGCTTGTCACAAAGCGGGATACAAAAAAGCCGAACACTAGTTCGGCTTTTTTATTGTGCTCAACTTGATGACACTCAACTTTATGATGCTCATTTAGCCAGTTGCTGTTCTGGCCAATCCATCGACTCACTTAATATTGATCATCGGTATTGAACCACCTGTCACTTGCGGCAATTGACCATTCCACTTTTCTAACGCCAAACGCTGATTTTCAATCTCACGTAACTTAAGCAAATCTGGCGTAATCTCTTGCTTTTGCAATCTTAATGATTCTGCCTCTGCTTTGGCCGATGCAATTTTTTGCTCCGCTTCCACTTTAATCCGTTCCAAATCGCGCTCAGCTTTTAATTTGAGTTGGTCTGCCGTGGTTTTACCTTCAATCGCTTGGTTAAAACTTTCGGAAAATCGAAAATTCACAATACTGAATTCATCTATCGCAATCCCATGCCGCAATAGCCTATCTTTCATAAATTGACTAATTTCATCACGCACTTCTGGGCGCTTGCTGATCAGTTCTTCGGCTGTATATTTTGCTGTGGTCGCCTTAAAAGCTTCTTGTACCGCAGGCACAATAATGCGGTCACCCACAGAGTTTAAATCACCGACCAATTGAAATGTCTCTGCAACACGGGTAGGAATCAAGTGGTAATTCAATGCAATTTTGGTGTGCACTTGCTGCAAATCACGAGAAGCGGCATCACCATCGCCCTCCGCCTTTTGAATTTGCACATTAATTTCGCGCACCTGCTGCACGATAGGAATACGAAAATGTAGCCCCTCCTCAAGTACGGTCTGGTTCACTTTACCAAACGTAGTGATCACACCACGATGGCCTGCGTTAATCACCACAAAAGGATTGAGCCAAGACAACAGCACCAAACCTAAAACTACTAATCCAGCATATTTAATCACACGCGGAAATGCTTTTATTTCAAGATTTTGATTAATGCTAGCCATTGATGCCCCCTTATATTTTTATGATTATTTGTGTCGATTAAATACCTATGTGCAGTTCCCCACGCGCAATTCTAGCAATATTCAGCACCGCCTCTTTGTCTTGCCCGATGACAGTAAAATGCCCCATTTTTCTTGCTTTACGTGGCTCGTGTTTGCCATAAAGATGTAACTTGAGATTGGGATGAGTGAACGCTTTTTCCCAGTTTGGATTTTGACCATCCACCCAGCTATCCCCTAATATATTCACCATTACTGCATTGCTATGTAATTTAGCATCGCCTAGTGGCAAACCCGCTGTCACTCGCACTTGCTGTTCAAATTGGTTCGTGACACAAGCGTCAAGGGTATAGTGCCCAGAGTTGTGGGGGCGGGGTGCAATCTCGTTTACCAATAACTGCGTACCCACCACAAAAAATTCCACACCTAACACCCCCACATAGTTCAACTCTTTGGCCAATTTCTTAGCCAACTCTTGTGCGTTTGCCTTAATCACTTCAGAGCAACGTGCAGGCACGATGCTGACATCCAAAATGCCATTCAAATGACTATTCTCTGCAGTGGGAAATGCCGCAATATTGCCATGTGCATCTCGAGCTAATACCACTGAAACTTCTAAGTCGAGTGGCAACATATGTTCCAATACACATACTTCTTGCTTGAAATTAGCAAATGCAGCCAGTGCTTCTGCTTGATTTTTAACACGGGCCTGACCTTTGCCATCGTAACCAAAGCGCGCTACTTTCAAGATGGCTGGGTAGATCGTGTGCGTGTCTTCTGGCAAATCGTTTGCTTGATGAATCACCACAAACGGCGCCACTGGCAATCCTGCATCACGGATAAAGTTTTTTTCCAATACCCGGTTTTGTGCAATGCCCACCGCTTGTGCGCTTGGATGCACGCGTGTTGATTGCGCTAACTGTTCTAGCGTAGCTGCCGGTACATTCTCAAACTCTGTTGTCACGGCTTGGCAAGTATCTGCTATTTGCTTGAGTGCATTGGCATCATCGTACTGCGCACATAAGTGGATGTCGGCAATTTTACCGGCGGGGCTGTTCAGATCGGGATCTAGCACTGTGACTTGATAGCCCATTTCATGTGCGGCAATTACAAAAAAGCGGCCTAATTGACCACCACCTAACATGCCAAGCATAGCTGGCGGATTAATTACAGTAAGACCACTTTGCTTGTTTATACTTTGTTGCAAACTCATCAAAAAATCCTCATGTACACCCTAAGTGACTTAGATACTATCTGCGGCTTTTTTGATTTAACTTGCCGCGTTTTAACCACACTAGAATGTGTGTATTAACATGCATTATGGTTGCTCATGTAAGGTCATGGCATGCACTTTTTCTGCTTGTTTTATTCTGAATTGGGCTAATTTGTCAGCTAACTCTGCATCATGATTCGCTAACATAGAAACAGCAAATAGACCTGCATTAGCGGCCCCTGCATCACCAATCGCGAATGTTGCCACTGGAATCCCTTTCGGCATTTGCACAATAGAGAGCAAAGAATCTTGCCCTTGCAAATGCTTTGATGGCACAGGCACACCCAAAACAGGCAATGTGGTTTTAGCAGCGACCATACCTGGTAAGTGCGCAGCACCACCAGCGCCAGCAATAATCACTTGAAAGCCGTTGCTGGCAGCATTTTCAGCAAATGCAAACATCAAATCGGGTGTGCGGTGCGCTGATACTACTTTCGCCTCATAAGACACGCCAAAATCGGCCAACATTTGTGCGGCAAGTTTCATCACTGGCCAATCGCTGTCTGAGCCCATCACGATGGCAACTAAAGGTTTACTCATTGATTTTTACCTTTTATCAAAATTCACATATACGCAAGTGATGGCATTAGCCACTATGCTTAATTTAGATTTGCGAGTTAGTTTTCGCCAGAACATTTACAACTTAAAGCAGCACCATATTGTCACGGTGTATTAACTCTGATTCTTCAACATAACCTAAAATCTGTACAATTTCATGGCTAGGCTTGCGCTTGATGCGTGCCACCTCTTGCGAGTTGTAGTTCACGATGCCTCGCGCCAGTTCTTTACCTTCACCATTCACACACGCCACAACATCGCCGCGCTCAAAAGAGCCTTGCACATCCACAACTCCAATTGCCAACAAACTTTTTCCTTCTTTGGTCAGCACATTGGCCGCGCCTGCATCCAACACCAATTTGCCACCTAGGCGCAAATGGTCTGCCAACCATTGTTTTTTGGCTACAATCTTCATCTGGCCAGCTTCTAGGTGGGTGCCAATTGCCTCACCCGCACTTAAGCGTACCAGTACGTTAGGTTCTCTGCCAGAAGCAATCACTGTGTGCGCGCCACTATTGGCAGCACGCTTAGCTGCCAAGATTTTGGTCAGCATACCGCCAGTGCCCACATTGCTACCAGCGCCACCAGCCATCAGCTCTAAACTAGGATTGCCAGCCATTTCATAATGGATAAAAGCCGCGCTGCTGTCTTTACGTGGGTCAGCAGAGTACAAACCTTGTTGATCCGTTAATATTACAAGAGCATCGGCCTCTATCAAGTTAGCGACCAGTGCCCCTAAAGTATCATTATCACCAAAGCGAATCTCTTCTGTCACCACCGTATCATTTTCATTGATGATTGGAATCACTTTAAGCGCAAGCAAGGTTTTAAGCGTGCTTCGGGCGTTTAAATAACGCTTGCGATCTCTCAAATCATCATGCGTCAGCAGAATTTGCGCAGTATGCAAACCATGTTGTGCAAAACAGCTCTCATACATTTGTACCAATCCCATTTGACCAACCGCTGCGGCTGCTTGCAGTTCATTTACTTCCACTGGGCGTTTTTTCCAACCCAGCCGTTGCATGCCTTCAGCCACCGCGCCGCTAGAGACCAGTACCACATGCTTGCCTTGCTTAACTAACGTACTAATTTGCTCTGCCCAAGCGGCAATAGCGCTGCGGTCTAAACCTTCACCATTGTTGGTGACTAGGCTAGAACCCACTTTGACAATCAGTGTTTTACTATTCTGCAGCAGCGATACTTTGGATACTTGCATTGCGTTTGGCTTCTTCGTCTTGTTCTAATTGTTGCACTCGGACTTGCTCTAAATGATCCATGATGGCATAAGTGAGCTCTTTACATCCTAAGCCACTGATCGCTGAAATGGAGAAGACTCGCCCATCCCAACCATAACTTTTTACAAAATCAGCCACCACTTGTTCGGCATCTGGCACCATGTCAATTTTGTTCAACACCAACCAGCGCGGTTTGTTGAATAAATCCTCATCATACTTTTTCAACTCATTGACAATGGCTTTGGCTTCATCCACAGGGCTTACAGCATCGTCAAAAGGCGCAATGTCCACCAAGTGTAATAATAATGAAGTACGCGATAAATGACGTAAAAATTGGTGGCCCAAACCAGCACCTTCGGCAGCGCCTTCAATCAAACCTGGCACATCTGCAATCACAAAGCTGCGGTTAGCATCCACGCGCACCACGCCTAAATTAGGATGCAAAGTCGTAAATGGATAATCAGCCACTTTGGGCTTAGCCGCAGACACAGAACGAATAAATGTCGACTTACCTGCATTGGGCATACCCAGCAAACCCACATCGGCCAGCACTTTCAACTCTAAATATAGCTCAAACGATTCACCTGGCTCACCTTTGGTACATTGACGTGGTGAACGATTAATACTGGACTTAAAATGCACATTGCCCAAACCGTTGGCACCACCTTTGGCCAGCAACACTTGCTGCCCATGCGCACTTAAATCCACAATCATATTGCCTGTGGCTTTGTCTGAAATCACTGTACCTACAGGCACACGCAAAATGGTGTCTTCCCCTTTGGCGCCATAACACTCTGCGCCACGACCATTCTCGCCACGCTGTGCGCGGAAGGTGCGGGTGTAACGATAATCTACCAACGTATTGATGTTGCGGTCTGCGATGGCATAAATCGAACCACCTTTACCACCATCCCCCCCGTTGGGACCACCCATAGGCTCGTACTTCTCACGGCGAAACGTAGCGACACCGTTACCGCCGTCCCCAGCGTAGACTTTAATGGTTGCTTCGTCGATAAATTTCATAATTTAGAGTGTACCAAATAAAAAAGCCTCATCAAACGATGAGGCTTTGTAAAACCAAACAAACTTAAACTGCAACGATGCTAACAGTATGACGTTTTAAAGCGCCTTTTACAGCAAAGGTTACTTTACCGTCGATTTTTGCGAAAAGCGTATGGTCTTTGCCCATACCAACATTTTCACCTGCATGCATTTTTGTACCGCGCTGACGCACGATAATGCTACCTGCAGAAACTACTGTTTCACCAAATGCTTTAACGCCAAGACGTTTAGCCTGTGAGTCGCGACCGTTACGTGAACTACCGCCTGCTTTTTTGTGTGCCATGTCGAGTCCTTATTTCTTTACTGCTTACTTAGCAGCAATGGTATCAATTTGAATTTCTGTAAAACTTTGGCGATGGCCTTGTGTTTTACGATAATGTTTACGACGACGGAATTTGAAAATCATCACTTTATCAGCGCGGCCGTGTGAAACCACTGTTGCGTTTACTTTCGCACCAGCTACTAACGGAGCACCAATCGTTGTTTTTTCGCCATCAGCAATCAATAGCACTTTATCGATGACCACTGTGCTACCCACGTCACCCACTAATTTTTCAACTTTTAGTTTGTCACCAGCAGCTACCTTGTATTGCTTGCCGCCTGTTTTAATTACTGCGTACATAATAAAGCCTTAAACATCATCTTTTAGAGAACTGGGCATTATACGCAATTTATAATAGAAAGCAAATCAACAATGCATTTTATACGACTTATTTTGCTAATTTATGCACTCAATATAAATCTACAATCTCAAGCTTAGCTGGCAATGAAATAAGCTGTGTTTTACGATTGTTAATAGCCTTTAACAACAGCTTATACATATCATGATCAAACTTGAGTTCTGTGACGCGCTCACAGAGGCTGGTTAACGCTTCGTCACTTTCCGCCGCACCCAAATAGGTCCAATGTTCAAATACATGCAGTTGCGTCTGATCATTTTCGCCATTATGCTCCTTAATCACTACTTTACCTGGATAAGGCCATATTTTAATCCGATGCGCGATGAGCGCCTGCTGCACCCTGAGGTAATGGATCTCTGGACTTTCTTTGCCGCAACAGACCCCGAGACAACGCTTGATTTGATTTGAAAAACACGGCCCTTTAGCCCAAGACTCCAACCCCAAATATTTGGGGCATAACTGATGCTTTTCTGCCAAGGTGCGCAACACTTCCACGGCCTGTCGCTTAGTTTTAAACGTGCCGTACAGCATCCCTAACTGGCTAGGGTCAATGTCCTCCTCACGCAGCAATGTCACTGCTGGGATTGATTGTGGGTTTGGACTTAGTTGCCATGTACAAAGCTGACGCTCGCTTCTTAATCGTCGGTTATAAATGGGCTGTCGCTCTTTGATTAACCGAGACTCTAATAATAGTGCGCTAAACTCACCGGCCGTGGTCATCCATTCCACGTGTTTGATTTCTTGTGATATGCGCATTTCTTTGGTGGAGGCATGGTCACTGGTAAAGTGCGATAACACGCGTGCACGTAAGTTAATGCTTTTACCAATATGCAGCGGCAGATTATTTTCCCCATAGAACATGTAAACACCGGGGGTTTCTGGCAAGTCATCTAGCAGATGAGCGTCTAGGTGTGATGGCAAACTGGGGGCACTCATCAGTTTTTTCGCAGCATGAATAAGTGCCGGCTCACCTAACTCCAAACGCGCAACGTCGACAAATGCGAGCATGGCTTCCACATCCCCCATGGCGCGATGACGGACAATATTTGCAATTTGATGCCTTTGTACGATGGCATCTAAACCATGGCTTTTAAATTCTGGATATAGCAAGCGTGATAATTTAACGGTACATAACACCTTTTGACGAATGGTAATGCCCAAGCGCCTAAATTCCGCCTTGATAAAACCGTGGTCGAATCGCACATTATGGGCAGCCAAAACAGCACCTTCTAAAAAGCTAAGCAATTTATCGGCAATTTGCGCAAAGGTGGGCGCGCTCGCCACCATCTCATTATTAATACCAGTGAGACTTTGTATAAACGCTGGAATAGATTGCTCAGGATTTACTAATGTCTGCCAGCGAGCTACTTCAACGCCCTGCTCAAACCTCACCAAGGCAATTTCTGTGATGCGGTCGCGCAATGGCGTCGCACCTGTCGTTTCCAAATCTAAATAAGTAATTGCATCTAACATTGCTAACTTTCTATTTGCTGCACTGCCTCGTTAAGCTACTTTAAAAAACATCATATACAGCATCAAGCCGAAATAGAGAAACGCAAAAAATCCAACAATCCAGAAAACGTTCAGAAGATTGCGATTGATGGTGTTAAGTTGTAATTCTATAGCCTGTAATTTGGCAATGGTTTCTGTATCATGATTCATTTGAAACTCCTTAAATAATAGCTACTTCACCATGACCAGCGCCAGCGCAACTAATTCCACGATTCAACAGCTTACTCAACATTTTCCGCTACATGGCAGATTAGAAGCTATTTTAATTCGCCCCGCGCGTGGTGTTAGCTGCATCTCTGTGCCCACTGTAGAGGCCATAGCTGGCAAAGGATTACTGGGCGACAGGAGCAGCGATAGTGTTTCTCGAAACCCTCTAGGAAGCAACAGACAAGTGACGTTGATTCAAGCAGAGCATTTACCTGTCATCAGCGCGCTCATGCGCAAACAAATCTATCCAGAAATGCTGCGTAGGAATTTAGTGGTGTCTGGCTTGAATTTACTCGCAGCAAAGCCACTGTTTAAACACTTGCCGATACAGTTAACGATTGGAGAAGTGATTTTAGAAGTGACTGGTCCTTGTGAACCTTGCAGCAAAATGGAGCGAATACTAGGAACGGGTGGATACAATGTCATGCGTGGTCATGGCGGTGTAACCGCAAAAATCGTGAAAGGTGGCCTACTACATTGTGGTGATAACATTTGTTGCAGCACGCGCAACTTAAACCTCAGCTCCCAACCGCAATTATTCTAATCGTGTGACTGTTTGATTGATAATTGCTTCTGCATAAATATTGCGGTGCTTTAAACAATCAACACTCGTTTTATCTAAACACTTCTCACGTAATTTGCAGTCACAACTTTCAGCTAAAATTTGTTCAAGGATTTCTAACGTGCTGCCTACCTGTAGTTTATTTTCAGAAGTCATTTTTCATTCACCTTATATGCATTTAAGTATTATTAGCCAGTTAAGTGTATTAGACAAATAATCTTCAATAGCACAGCATACATCGCTACTAAGTGTTAGTTGCAATCAGTTTTACAGTAAAAAGCGTTGCGCAATAAAAAACCCGCCATTAAGCGGGTTTTAAACTGTTTACATGTATTGTAAACAAACTATTTGGTAGGGTGTGCGGGGATCGAACCCACGACAAACGGATTAAAAGTCCGCTGCTCTACCAGCTGAGCTAACACCCCATTTTGAAACATTGCTTGATTAGGCGCGCCCAAAAATGCAAGACCGCGATTATGCGATAAACCCACCCTCTGGTCAATGGCTGTTTACGTTTTTTGTCACATTTTCTGTGTAAATCGTATTTTTTTTAACATTCAAAGAAATTTTGGCGTCGCAGAAATGAAATTAACGCATGCCAGGGAATTTTCCACCCATCAGACCACCCATGCCGCGCATCATTTTTGCCATGCCGCCCTTGCTAAACATTTTCATCATCTTTTGCGTTTCTTCAAACTGATTAAGTAAGCGGTTCACCTCTTGTACTTGCACCCCACTACCCGCTGCAATACGCTTTTTACGTGTCGCTTTAATGAGTTCAGGCTTGCGGCGTTCCAAAGGTGTCATGCTGTTGATAATGCCTTCTATACGCCTTAAAGACTTATCTGCATCCTCATTGTTCACTTTTTGCGCCATGCCCGCGAGTTGGGCTGGCATTTTATCCATCAACGCGCCCATGCCACCCATTTTACGCATTTGCATCATTTGGCTTTTAAAGTCTTCTAAATCAAATTTACTGCCGGATTTGATTTTATCAGCGACTTTTTGCGCCTCTGCCATATCAACATTTTTATGTGCTTGCTCAATTAGCCCAAGCACATCGCCCATGCCTAAAATACGGCCTGCCATACGGTCAGGGTAAAACGGCTCTAAGCCATCCACCTTCTCGCTGACACCAATAAATTTAATTGGCTTACCCGTTACATGACGCACCGAGAGTGCTGCACCACCACGCGCATCGCCATCCAACTTAGTCAGCACAACACCTGTCAGTGGCAATGTTTCACCAAAAGCTTTAGCAGTATTAATCGCATCCTGCCCTTGCATGGCATCCACCACAAACAACGTTTCGGTTGGGTTTAACTGCACATGTAGCGCTTTAATTTCAGCCATCATGGCTTCATCAATACCTAAGCGACCGGCCGTATCGAAAATCACCACTTCATAGTAATTCTTTTTAGCATACTCCAAAGTCAGTGCTGCAATTTCGCTAGGCTTTTGATTGGCATGGCTATCAAAACAATCCACATCAAGTTGTTTAGCTAACGTTTGCAACTGAGCAATTGCGGCTGGTCGATAAATATCGGCACTGGCCAACAATACTTTTTTCTTTTGCGCTTTGAGTAATTTCGCTAGCTTGGCAGATGTGGTGGTTTTACCAGAACCTTGTAAACCAGCCATTAAAATAATGACGGGTGGCACAGCCGATAAATTCAACGGCACATTGGCTTTGCCCATCAACTCTGTTAACTCTTCATTGACCACCTCTATCACAGCTTGGCCAGGTGTGAGGCTTTGCAGCACTTCACGGCCTTGCGCACGCGCTTTAACTTTAGCAATAAAGTCTTTCACTACCGGTAGTGCGACGTCTGCTTCTAATAACGCCATACGCACTTCACGCATTGCGTCCGCAATATTGTCCTCTGTTAGACGTGCTTGCCCACGTAAGTTTTTGATAACCCCTTGTAAGCGACCTGTTAAGTTTTCTAGCATGTGAGTTTTACCTTTTCGAAGAATGCTAATTTTACATCATGCTATGCGTTTGACGCGACTTTTGCCATAATTGCATCATGCACCATTTGATTCCTTACCTTGTCGTCGCCTTTATTTATGCTGCTGTAGCAGTTGATTTTTGGCGCTCAGTAAAACTAGAACTAAGCTCTTCAGAGGCCAACTCATCCCTTAGCTTACATAGAACGATGATTGCATTAGGTTTGATGCTGCACGGCTATTTGTTGTATCGCGATATATTTGCAATTGGCGGATTTAATTTAGGGTTTTATTACGCGCTATCTGCGATTCTATGGCTCACCATGCTGATTTACTGGCTTGCTGATTTTAAACATGAGCTACACAGCCTGCAGGCATTTGTATTACCTCCCGCGGCTTTATTTGTGTTGTTACCCGCATTTGCCATTAAGAACTATTACCTGCCAACGGCAGAGGCTGGCCTATTTATGACGCATATTGCAATTGCTATCTTAGCCTATAGCTTGTTTACCTTTGCTGCACTGCATGCATTGCTCATGGCAGTCGCTGAGCGCACTTTGCACAAGCAACCTACCTTCATCAAGCTACCAAGTTTTCCACCCCTAATCGTGATGGACAGCTTGCTGTTTAAAGTGATCACTGCTGGTTTTGTTTTACTCACCATTACACTCATCAGTGGAATGCTGTTCTCTGAACAAATTTTTGGCAAACCTTTACAAGGGAACCACAAAACCATCTTCTCAATTGCCTCATGGTGCATATACGCATGGTTATTGGTTGGTCGCTACCGCTACGGCTGGCGTGGCAAAACTGCGGTACGCTGGACATTGTTTGGGTTCTTACTGTTGCTATTGGCCTATATTGGCAGTCGATTTGTATTGCATATATTGCTAGGTAAGTAACTAAAAGCGCAGCAAATGACAACCAGTTCAATTGGGTGGCCAATTACTTGGCGCATACAATGCATTAGTTTCTCCTACATCGTGTTTAACTAATTTGCCAATTCTGTTTGTTAATGAATCATGGGCAATAACGTTATCTTTCACATAAAACACTCTTTTTCCGAGACCATTGCCTAGCTTCAATAAGGACTTCCAAGGCTTATGTGCAGTCGCCTCTGCATTGGGTGCAATGGCTTGAATGTCGTCTTTAAAGAGGACACCATAGTGTTGAAACTGTTGGATCATCCACTGCAAAGCACCGTCAGACAACCCTTGTTCAGCATAACCGCCGCCCACATCCGAATGCGCACCTGGGAAGATGACTTGCTGAATACCCGCTCTAGGATTCCACAATGTGGGGGTAAACAACATGCGCGCTTCATCCAGTGCAATTGCATGCAAACCATACTGCACTTTAGGGCTTAGATCCAAATCAGCAAAACTAAATGCATCCTTCACTTCCGCACGCTTGTCGTCAAACTCAAAATCTGGAATACCTAAAGAGCCAACCGTATCCCAAACACCCACCACTTTTACAGGTACACCTTTTATAAAATCACTTTCTTGTAACGTTGCACTGAGTATGTAGTTTTTAATGCTGGTAAATGCTGTCAATAGATTTTGTAATCGGTGGGTATATTTGTCATAAGTGATCCCACTTCGATAGCTGTACCAAGCGCGTTGCGCCATCTCGTAAGACTCCGCATCGCCCTGTTGATACTTTGTCGCTAACAATCCTTTTGCCGTAATTAATCCAGCCAGTGCTCTGGCAGTATAGGCGCCACGGCTAAACCCAACGATATAAATGGCATCGCCCGGCGTATAGTTTCTGGAAATAAAGGTATAGCCTCTTGCAATGCGCTCAATTAAGCCAAACCCAAGCGCACCGCCCATTGCCCGTTTTAGCTTGAATGCAGAATTGCCCACCCCGTTGATGTATTTGGCAATTTGCTTCACATGGCCAGCATGTACATACGATTTTTCGTATTCCAGTATGTGACCAGTCTTTTCTATCAATTCGATAGGCGTTGTTGCAACACCAGATAAGTAATTGAAAAAGGTGTAAACATTAGAGACCGCATCTACTTTGTTCTCTGCCTCAGTACCTGAGTTGTTCCAAGTGCCGTCTGCACAAAAAATGATATTTTTTGACATGCATCCCCCCCCCCCACAGATTGAAATGGTCGACTTTGATGTGAGGGATAGACTAAAGACTTTTTAGATAATCGACAACTACCTAAATTGGGGTTGGACGAATTTAGTCGCCGCGTAGACTAATGCACGGCCACTGATGTTGCTGAGCATAGGCAAGTAAGGTGGGATCTGCATCCACCGCCACTGGATTTGTGACCAGTTTCATTAGCGGCAAATCATTGTGCGAATCGCTGTAAAAATAGCTGGTTTTGTAATCACTCAAAGTGTTGCCTCTCTCAGCTAGCCAGTCGTTCAGGCGCGTCACTTTGCCTTCCTGAAAGCTAGGCACACCACTTACACCACCGGTGAATTTACCGTCGATCATCTCGGGATCTGTGCCGATCAAATGTTCAATGCCATAGGCCGTGGCAATAGGCTTAGTGACAAAACTATTGGTTGCAGTAATCACCAAACACAAATCGCCATTGGCTTTGTGCTGATTGACCAATTTTTTTGCCTTGTCAGTCATCATCGGACGGATGACTTTTTCCATGTATTTAAGATGCAATTGATCTAAAAAAGCTTTGGGATGCTGTGACAATGGTTGCAACTGAAATTTCAAGAAGGCATAAATATCCAGACACCCATTTTTGTAATCTTGGTAAAACTGCTCATTACGCTCATGATGTGTGTTCGCATCGAGCAAACCTTGTTCAATTAAAAATAAGCTCCAGTTGTAATCACTGTCACCCGCTAATAAAGTGTTGTCTAAATCAAATAAGGCTAAATTTTGTGTGGTCATACTTCTTTATTCTCTGCAGTTAGGACTAGAAACACGCCTACCAAAATAACAGCAAGCGCAAGATATTCGTTGTGGGTGACCTCTTCATTGGCTAACCAAATACCAACGGCAAACGCCACGACTGGATTGACAAAAGTATTGCTACTTGCCACCAGTGGTCGCACGGTTTTAAGCAAATATTGATAGGCACTGTAAGCAACGAGTGAGCCAAGTACAATCAAAAACAAAATGGCTGCCCATGATCGTGTGCTCACCACTTCAGGCCATGACTCACCAGCGTAAGCACTTACTAACATTAGAGCAATACCACCAGCCAACATTTGACAACCCGCCCCCATTAAACCTTTAGGCATAGCCAAATGCTTACCCCAAACCGAGCCAAAGGACCAAGTCGCTGCAGCAAATATTAACAGCAAGGCACTGGTGATATCCCCGTGCAAACTACCGCCTATATTTAACAGCACTATGCCCAATAATCCGATGACAATCCCCAACCACTCTTTGTTGGTAATTTTATGCCCCCAGAACGAGGAAAATATTGCCATCCAAATTGGGGCGGTGGCAATAGCTAATGCCGCCACACTAGAACTCACCGTTTGTTGCACATAACACACTGTGCCATTGCCCATGGCTGGCAACAATATACCCACAATCGTTGCGCCCATCCATTCTTGCCGCGTTGGATTAGGGCTACCTAAACAACGCATCGCCACATACATGATGATACCTGCCAACGTAAAGCGAATGCCGCCCATCAAAAATGGCGGGAAACTCTCAATACCAAAACGAATGGCTAAGTAGGTTGAGCCCCATATAAAGTAGGTACAAAATAAGGCTGCAACAATCCACCCAGTCTGTTGTTTTATCTGCATCCGATATATTTCTAAAAAAGAAAAGGCGTGCATCAGATACCACACGCCTTGATTAACAATGAATCAATCACCACTACACGTTTGTAGTTGTAATGAAACTACATGCCTTTACAACTGTGGGTTTAACTTTTCGGCCTTAGCATGCAATTTGTTTAAGCCATTTAAGTAGGCCTTAGCAGAAGCCACTACAATGTCCGTGTCCGCACCTTGCCCGTTGACAATACGCCCACCTTTTGCCAAACGCACTGTCACCTCGCCTTGGGCATCGGTACCGCTAGTGATGTTATTCACAGAATAAAGTAACAACTCAGCTTCGCTGTTTACAATCTGCTCAATCGCTTTAAATGTCGCATCCACGGGCCCGCCACCATCAGATTCCGCACGTTTTTCCGCGCCTTCATCTGATAATGTAATAAGTGCATGCGGCGTTTCACCAGTTTGCGAAGCCACTTGCAAATAGACCAATTTGTAGCATTCAGACTCTTCATGCACAAATTCATCGCTGACCAACGCATGTAAATCTTCATCAAAGATGTCAGATTTTTTATCTGCCAAGTCTTTAAAACGGGCAAATGCCGCATTCAATGCATCTTCACTTGATAACTCAATCCCTAACTCTTTTAAGCGCGTTCTAAATGCGTTACGGCCAGACAATTTACCTAAGGTTAATTTATTGGCATTCCAACCCACATCTTCTGCACGCATGATCTCGTAAGTCTCACGATGTTTTAACACCCCATCTTGATGAATACCACTCTCATGCGCAAATGCATTGGCACCTACAATTGCTTTGTTGGGTTGTACAGGATAACCCGTAATGGTGGACACCAATTTACTGGTCGGCACAATCTGTGTGGTATCAATGCGCGTGGTTAAATTGAAAATATCGCTGCGGGTTTTAATCGCCATCACGACTTCTTCTAAACTGGCATTACCTGCACGCTCGCCCAAGCCATTAATCGTGCACTCTACTTGGCGCGCGCCACCCATCACTGCCGCCAATGAATTGGCAACCGCCATGCCTAAATCGTTATGGCAGTGGGTAGACCATATGACTTTATCTGCGTTTTTCACACGTTGAATCAAGGTTGCCATGCGTTCACCCCACGGCGCAGGAATACTGTACCCCACTGTATCTGGCACGTTAATGGTCGTTGCCCCAGCTTCAATCACCGCATCAAATACGCGCACTAAGAAATCAATATCGGATCGCACTGCATCCTCTGCTGAAAATTCCACATCGTGCGTGTATTCCAAAGCCCACTTCACGGCCTGCACCGCACGCTCCACCACTTGGTCTTCCGTCATACGAAGTTTGTTTTCCATATGAATTTTGCTAGTGGCAATAAAGGTGTGAATACGGCCATTTTTTTCTGGATGTTGCATCGCAGGTTGAATCGCTTCACCAGCGCGGCGCACATCATTTTCACTAGCACGGGCAAGTGAGCATACGGTTGAGTTGTGTATCAACCCTGCGATGGTGTGAATGGCATCGAAATCACCTGGACTGGCTGCGGCAAATCCAGCTTCAATCACATTGACGCCTAATTTTTCTAATTGGCGCGCAATACGGATTTTTTCCTCTTTGGTCATGGCCGCGCCAGGGCTTTGTTCACCATCACGTAACGTGGTGTCAAAAATAATAATTTGCTGATTGTCTTTCATACTGAATTCCTATTGAGTTGCTGCGATTTTACTCGCAAAGCATAAAAACTTCGAGTGTATGTAGCACGTCTCATGGACGCGAACACGGGAATACTTTGTGTGAGGTGTATTAGTGTGCGCTGGCGCGCAGCAGTGTAGCTGGAAGTAGTGCTAAATGGCTCTCAATTGCAATAGACGAGTTATCCCGAACAAACTTGTGGTTTGCAGAAAACTCTTTCAACTGAAATGACTTATTTTTAAACATGAATCGATTATAGCCAGCTTTACCATTGTGTTCAATCATAAAAATCATGAGATAGCTCACATTTATATGATTGAACACGTTGGCTTAAGTTTCTTTTTTTACCTTTTGCTTAACCCACAAATAATAGCCAGATAAAGCGTACACAAACACGACTGTAAACAACACTTCTGGCGGGCTGTAGGAAATCAATACAAACGCTAGCATAATCGCCAACACAGCCACAAAGGGCACGCTTGCTTTGAGATTAATGTCTTTACCACTGTAAAAGCGTAAGTCGGACACCATAGAGCCAGCTGCAAATACGGTTAAAAACCAAGCTATCCATTTCATTTGCAGTGCACCAAAAAAGATCTCACGACCATCCACATTGTACTCATAAGACACCCAAACAAAGCCTGCGAGCAGTGCGGCAGCAGCTGGACTAGGTAAGCCCTGAAAGAAACGTTTGTCTTGGTGTGGGTCATCCAGTTTGGTGTTAAAGCGCGCTAAGCGCAATGCAGCGCATGCACAATAGATAAAAGCTGCAATCCAGCCCAGTTTATTCATGGGCTTGAGCGCCCATACATACATAATCAATGCTGGCGCAACACCAAAAGAAACCATGTCCGACAAGCTGTCATATTCGGCTCCAAATGCGCTTTGCGTATTGGTCATACGTGCTACGCGACCATCTAGCCCATCCATCACCATCGCAATAAAAATAGCAATCGCTGAATGTTCAAATCGGCCATTCATGGCTTGCACGATCGCGTAAAATCCAGCAAATAACGCAGCTGAGGTGAATAAGTTGGGCAATAAGTAAATGCCGCGTTCACGTAAACTAGGATTATCGAGTGCGCGTCTGGTTGGACGTTGTTTAATTTCTGCCATTTTGGACACAGTCATTGCTAATCATGAAGAGCAAGTATAAATCAAGTTGAGTGGATATACATCACATTCCACATGCCTAACTGCATAGCAAAAACTGAGCAAATACTACATAACTTTCAGTAAAGCATCATATCGGCCAAAGATAGTGAGGATATCTAGTGAAGGGCTATGATAAAATCGCGCATTCATTTTTATCAGCCACATCAAGCGCGCTCATGCAATTTACCCTTCATAATCAAGACGGTCTAGCACGTCGTGGCACCGTCCATCTCACGCACGGCGATGTGCAAACCCCTGCTTTTATGCCAGTGGGCACCTATGGCACCGTGAAAGCGATGTCACCCCTAGAGCTTAACGAGATTAATGCGCATATTGTGCTGGGCAATACCTTCCACTTATGGCTACGGCCAGGCCTAGAAGTGATTGCGGCACACGGTGGATTACATAAATTCATGGGGTGGGACAAACCTATACTCACTGATTCCGGTGGCTTTCAGGTATGGAGCTTAGGTGATCTTAGAAAGATATCAGAAGAAGGCGTGAAATTCAGGTCGCCCATCAATGGTGATAGTTGCTTTTTAACACCAGAAGAATCCATGCGAATCCAGCGCGTGCTAAATAGCGACATTGTCATGATTTTTGATGAATGCACGCCTTACCCGGCGACACACAAAGAAGCCAATGACTCGATGCAACTGAGTTTACGCTGGGCTAAACGCAGCAAGCATGCGCATCAAGGTAACCCCAACGCTTTATTTGGCATTATCCAAGGTGGGATGTTTGAAGACTTGAGAGATGTTTCACTCAATGGCTTAGTCGATATTGACTTTGATGGCTTTGCCATCGGAGGCCTGTCTGTGGGCGAACCTAAAGAAGATATGCTGCGCATTTTGGCGCACACCGCTCCTAAAATGCCTGCACACAAACCGCGTTATTTAATGGGCGTTGGCACTCCAGAGGATTTAGTGGCCGCTGTCAGCCAAGGTGTGGATATGTTTGATTGCGTCATGCCCACACGCAATGCACGCAATGGGTGGTTGTTCACGCAATACGGTGACATTAAAATCAAAAATGCATTTTATAAGCAAGACACAGCACCCTTAGATGCCGACTGCGGTTGTTATACCTGCCAACACTTCACGCGCGCTTACTTACATCACTTGCACAAAGTGGGCGAAATCTTGGGCGCACGCTTAAATACCATCCATAATTTGCACTATTACCAAGTACTCATGCAAAGCATGAGGAATGCCATCGAGAATGGTGAGTTCGAAACATTTAAACTTGAATTTGCACGCAAGCGTGCCCAACTACAAAGCTAAATGTGCCTAAATGGTCTATGCAAAAATAGTCTATGTTAGAATCGCGAGTTGATTTATTTTATTTGATTAGGAAGTGTATCCATGTTTATTAGCAATGCATTTGCAGCCCCGGCTGCCCCAGGTGGCGATTTATTAACTGGCATATTGCCGATGATCGTTATTTTTATCTTGTTTTATTTTATGCTGATTCGCCCACAACTTAAGCAAGCCAAGCAACAAAAAGCCATGATTGAAGCACTTAAAGCAGGTGATGAAGTGGCAACTTCTGGTGGCATTGTAGGCAAAGTAACTAAGGTGAGTGAAAGCTTTGTCAGCATAGAAATTGCCGACAACACAGTCGTCAACGTACAAAAACACACCATACAAACTTTACTGCCTCCAGGCACCATTAAAACCATTTAATTCTAATAAGCGTCTGAGCGAGCCAAGCTATGAACCGTTACCCTCTGTGGAAATACATTTTAATTGCAACCGTCATATTCATTGGCTTGCTTTACACACTCCCCAATTTCTTTGGTGAATCGCCTGCAGTACAAATAAGCCCCGCAAAATCTTCCATCAAGTCTGATGATGCGATGTTGAAGAAAGTAGAAAACACACTGCAACTTGCCAACATCGCTTTTAACGGTATTTATTTGGATGCAAGTGGCGTAAAGGTTCGTTTTGAGAATACAGATGACCAGCTTAAAGCGAAAGATAAATTAAGCACCAATTTGGGTAAAGACTACACGATTGCGCTTAACTTGCTTTCACAAACACCCAACTGGTTATTAGCGATTGGTGCTAAGCCCATGTATTTAGGGTTGGACTTACGCGGTGGCGTACACTTTTTACTGCAAGTAGACATGAAGGCTGCATTAGATAAAGCAGCCGAAAGCAGTGTCGGCGATTTCCGCACTAGTTTGCGTAAAGAAAAAATCAATTACTTTGGCATTTCCCGCGAAGGCCAACAGGTCGTCGTCAAGTTTGATAATGCAAGTGAAGCCGAAAAAGCAGAGCGCCTATTGAGCAAAGATTACCCAGACTTGACTTACGCAATGAGTGGCAGCGGCAAAGACATCACACTCACCGCAAACATGGGTTTGGCTTCGCAAAAGCGCACACAAGAATTTGCGCTTAAACAAAATTTACAAACACTACATAACCGTATCAATGAACTTGGCGTTGCTGAGCCGATTGTTCAGCAACAAGGAGTTGATCGTATCGTCGTGCAATTGCCTGGCGTGCAAGATACCGCTAAAGCCAAAGAAATTTTGGGTCGTACTGCCACCTTGGAAATTCGCCTTGTTGATGAAGAAAAAACTGATTTTGCAACGATGGAAAAGGCATTGAATGGTCAGGTTCCATTTGGTGATGAGTTGTACAAAGATCGCCAAGATCGCCCTATTCTGGTTAAAAAAAGCGTGGTGCTGACAGGTGACCGCATTACGGATGCTGGTCCTGGTGTTGACCAACAAAATGGTAGCTCTGTCGTCAATGTCACTTTAGATAGTCGAGGCGCTGGCATTTTTAAAAATGTGACCAGAGATAATGTTGGTAAGCGCATGGCGATTCTTTTGATTGAAAAAGGCAGCACTGAAATCATTACCGCCCCCGTCATCAATGAAGAAATTGGTGGTGGTCGCGTCCAAATTTCTGGCATGGCAAATGCACAAGAGGCGACCGACATCTCCTTACTACTTCGTGCTGGTGCACTGGCTGCGCCGATGGAAATTATTGAAGAGCGCACTGTTGGCCCAAGCATGGGTGTGGAAAATATTCAGCGTGGTGTGCATTCTACGTTATGGGGCTTTGCCGCCATTGCGCTATTCATGATTATTTATTACATGGTGTTTGGTGGTTTCTCTGTGATTGCGCTGAGTGTGAACTTGTTACTGCTCGTTGCACTGCTGTCTATGTTGCAAGCCACGCTGACCTTACCTGGCTTGGCAGCTGTAGCCCTTACACTAGGGATGGCGATTGACGCAAACGTGTTAATTAATGAGCGGATACGTGAGGAGTTGCGCAATGGCAATACGCCTCAGGCCGCCATCCATGCTGGTTACGACCGCGCTTGGGGCACTATTTTAGATTCCAACATCACCACACTTATTGCAGGCTTGGCGCTCTTTATGTTTGGTACAGGTCCAGTAAAAGGCTTTGCAGTGGTGCACGTGCTGGGCATTTTAACTTCCATGTTTAGTGCTGTTTTAGTCTCGCGGGCTATCGTCAATCTCTACTATGGCTATCGCCGCAAAATTGACAATGTGTCTATTGGCCAAATATACAAACCCAACTAATACCGCATATAGGTAACGAAGAGTAAAACTATGGAATTATTTAGAATCAAAAACGATATCCCCTTCATGAGTTATGGTCGCTTAACTACGGCCATCTCACTGATTACATTTATCCTTGCGGTGTTTTTTTTAGCGACGCGTGGCTTAAATTTTGGTGTTGATTTCACTGGTGGCACCATCATGGAAATTAACTATCCACAAGCGGCCAATCTTGAAAGTATCCGTAAGACGATGGATGAGCTTGGGCTTAAGGATGCTACGGTGCAAAATTTTGGTACCAGCCAAGATGTGTTGATTCGCCTTCCGATTAAGAAAGACTTATCTATTGCACAATTGTCTGAGCGTGTCAGTGAAGCCCTCAAGGCATCAGACCCGCAAGCCGATGTACGTCGTGTTGAAAGTGTGGGCGCACAAGTCAGTGATGAGCTTTATGAAAATGGCGGCTTAGCATTACTGCTCGTGTGTATTGGTATTATGGCTTATTTAGCCGTGCGTTTTGAGTGGCGTTTTGCAGTTGCCGCGATTATCGCCAACATGCATGATGTGATTATCATCTTAGGCTTTTTCGCATTCTTCCAATGGGAGTTTTCACTGACAGTTCTGGCCGCAGTGTTAGCTGTGCTGGGCTATTCTGTGAATGAGTCTGTCGTTGTATTTGACCGTGTACGTGAAAACTTCCGCAAAATGCGTAAGGCCAGCGTGACCACGGTAATCGACAACGCCATTACTCGTACTATGTCACGCACGGTGATTACGCATTTCTCAACACAATTAATGGTGCTTTCAATGCTTTTGTTCGGTGGCGAGGTGTTACACAACTTTTCATTGGCACTCACCATCGGCATTCTCTTTGGCATCTACTCTTCCGTACTTGTGGCATGCCCAATTGCATTAATGTTGGGTGTGAATCGTGCCAATCTGATTGGTGATGTAGAGAAAAAATCTGACACTGAGGCGACCGAAGTCACCCCATAATGATTGCTGACGCGATAAAACGTATCGCTTGATTTTGCAGGCCACTAGGTTAAACTAGTGGCCTGTTTATTTGCGCTTTAACTTCTTTTGGATAATATTCCTATCTCGTGGCAATTGCTTGGTTTAGCATGTTTGCTGCTTATCTCTGGTTTCTTTTCACTAGCCGAAACCAGCTTGATGTCACTCAATCGATATCGGTTACGTCACTTAGTCAAAGAAGGTAATCGTGGCGCAAAACTCGCCAGTACGCTGCTAGCAAAAACAGACAAACTATTGGGTGTGATTCTGCTGTGCAACAACTTTGCGAACGCAGCATCTGCAACCCTGGTAGCCGTCATCACTGTAGAGCTATTTGGAGAAGGTGAGTGGGCACTGATGATAGGCACGCTGTCAGTGACATTTGCAATTTTAGTATTCAGCGAAATTTCTCCCAAGGTGATTGCGGCAGCTTATCCTGAAAAAATAGGCATTGTGTGTAGCTATATATTGTATCCACTTCTCAAAGTACTTTACCCCGCTGTTTGGTTTGTGAATTTGTTTGTAAGAGGTTTACTCAAACTGCTCAGGGTCAATGTCAATTTCGCCGAGACCACGCAATCACTCACCATGGATGAACTGCGCAGCATTGTCACCGATGCAGGCCACTTTATGCCTAAAAAGCACCGAACCATCTTATTGAATCTATTTGATTTAGAGAAAATCACAGTAGATGATGTGATGACAGCGCACACCATGGTGGAAGTGATTGATTTTGATCAGCCAATTGAAGATATTTTGCAGCGCATCTCTACTAGCCATCACACGCGCCTACCAGTGCGGGAAGGCGATAACGAGGAGATGATTGGCATTTTGCATATCAGAAAAGTCATGAATCAAATCCGTGGCTACCAACATGAAGAGCCGCTCGACAAAGAGGCGTTACGCGAAATCATCAGCGAACCTTACTTTATTCCATCAGGCACCCCACTTTACACCCAGATTCAACAGTTCCAAGAAAACCAAGAACGTATTGCATTGATTGTGGACGAATACGGAGAATTCAAAGGAATTATTACCCTAGAGGATATTCTTGAAGAGGTAATTGGTGACTTCACGACACACTCCCCTAGTCGCATTGGCGGGTTTAGACAAGAAACGGATGGTAGTTGGCTGGTGGACGGGAGCAGTTCATTGCGAGACCTCAATAAAAAGCTTCATTTATCTCTACCTACCGATGGCCCACGCACACTCAATGGTTTAGTGATTGAACATTTTGAGGACATTCCAGAACCTAATACAAGCTTTAGAATTGGCAATCACACGCTGGAAATTGTGCAAACACAGGACAGAATTGTCAAAATCGTCAAAATCTTTCCATAATCACTTAACCCTATTCAAATTGGGCTTGAATTTTTTAGCATTCGGCTCAAAATAAGCACTAACAAGTAATATAAAGTTGTAAAGTAAATGGCACAACCACATTCAAACGGCGATACCGCACTTAAGCCAAATGCAGTCAAACCAAAACTGCCTGAAATGTTTAAAGTATTGTTGTTAAATGACGATTACACTCCTATGGAGTTTGTTGTGGAAACGATAGAGCAGTTTTTTAACAAAAGTCGTGAACAAGCAACACAAATTATGCTCAAAGTACATACTGAGGGTGTTGGGGTTTGTGGCGTGTACCCGCTGGACATTGCTGAAACAAAAATGAATCAAGTTTTGGTTCACGCAAAAGAGTCGCAACACCCTTTGCAATGCGTGATTGAGCCTGCTTAAATTTGTAATGGCAAACAAGTAGACAAAAGCAGGCTTTAAATTTAAATTGCAATCGAAGACCAGTGTTAAGATTGAATACAGTTGATTGATGTTAATAGTGAAAGTTAAGGTATTAAGATGATAGCTCAAGAGTTAGAAGTCAGCCTGCATATGGCGTTCATGGATGCGCGACAAAAGCGCCATGAGCTCATAACGGTCGAGCATCTCTTACTGGCGATGATAGACAACCCAACCGCAGCTGAAGTATTGCGAGCATGCGGCGCCAAATTTGATGTATTACGTTCCGAACTCAATCAATACATTGAAGAACACACACCCACAGTCAATGGTGAAGGGGAGGTAGACACACAACCAACGCTTGGTTTTCAACGCGTCATTCAACGCGCGATGTTGCACGTACAATCTTCTGGCAAAAAAGAAGTGACCGGAGCTAATGTACTCGTTGCTATTTATGGCGAAAAAGACTCTCACGCAGTATTCTTTCTTCATCAGCAAGGCATTACGCGCCTTGATGTCGTGAACTTCATCTCTCATGGCGTGGCTAAATTGCCAGAGGGCGAAGAAAAAGCGGACAGCAGCGAAACAGAGAACGAAGCTGAGCCAACACCTGCAGGCGCACTAGAAAACTTTACGCTCAATTTAAATGCCCAAGTAGCCGCAGGGAAAATTGATCCTCTGATTGGACGTGGTCAAGAGCTAGAGCGTGTCATTCAAACACTATGCCGTCGTCGCAAGAACAATCCATTATTGGTGGGTGAAGCGGGTGTAGGCAAAACGGCGATTGCAGAAGGTTTGGCTAGTCGTATTGTGGAACAAGATATCCCTGAAGTATTAGCCAATGCCACTGTCTATTCATTGGACATGGGCGCCTTATTGGCTGGTACAAAATACCGTGGTGATTTTGAGCAGCGCTTGAAGGCTGTTATGAAACAATTGGCAGAAAAACCAGATGCGATTTTGTTCATTGATGAAATCCATACTTTGATTGGTGCCGGTGCCGCAAGCGGTGGTACCTTAGATGCCAGTAACTTGCTAAAACCAGCATTATCTAATGGCTCACTCAAGTGTATTGGTGCCACTACCTATCAAGAGTACCGTGGTATTTTTGAAAAAGACCATGCGTTGTCACGTCGATTCCAAAAAATTGATGTGGTGGAACCTAGTGTGGCCGAAACCATTGAAATTTTAAAAGGCTTAAAATCTAAGTTTGAAGAACACCACAGTGTGAAATACAGTGCGAGCGCACTCAGCACAGCTGCAGAGCTATCAGCCAAATACATCAATGACCGCCATTTGCCGGACAAGGCAATTGATGTCATTGATGAAGCAGGTGCTGCACAACGTATTCTGCCAAAAAACAAACAGAAGAAAGTGATTGGCAATAAAGAGATTGAGGACATTATTGCCAAAATTGCACGCATTCCGCCTAAAAACATCTCTAGTGATGATCGCAATGCTCTGAAAACGCTAGAGCGTGATTTAAAAGCAGTGGTATTTGGACAAGACAAAGCCATTGAGACATTAGCTTCTGCCGTAAAAATGGCACGTAGCGGTTTGGGTCAAAATAACAAGCCGATTGGTAGCTTCTTATTCAGCGGCCCTACAGGGGTGGGTAAAACTGAAGTGGCCAAACAATTGGCGTATATCATGGGTATTGAATTGGTACGCTTTGATATGAGCGAATACATGGAGCGCCATGCAGTCAGTCGCTTGATTGGTGCTCCTCCAGGCTATGTAGGTTTTGATCAAGGTGGGTTACTCACCGAAGCAGTGACTAAACAACCGTATTGTGTACTACTTTTAGATGAGATTGAAAAAGCGCACCCAGACATTTTCAACATTTTGTTGCAAGTGATGGATCATGGCACTCTGACAGACAATAATGGCCGGAAAGCAGACTTCCGCAATGTAACGATTATTATGACGACGAATGCAGGCGCAGAGAATATGTCTAAATCCAGCATTGGCTTTACCAATGTGAAAGACGCTACAGACGAAGCAGCCGATATTAAACGCTTCTTTAGCCCTGAGTTCCGCAACCGTTTAGATGCGACCGTCTCGTTTGGTGCTTTGTCACACGAAATTATTATTCGTGTAGTAGATAAATTCTTAATGCAGCTAGAAGACCAATTGCATGAGAAAAAAGTGGATGTCACTTTCAGTGATGCACTTAAATCCTACTTAGGCAAAAAAGGCTTTGATCCGTTGATGGGTGCTCGACCCATGGCAAGATTGATTCAAGACACGATTCGCAAAGCCTTGGCAGACGAATTGTTATTTGGTCGTTTGAGCAATGGTGGCTCGGTACATGTAGATATCGACGACAAAGACCAAGTCAAACTGGTATTTAACGAAGAGGCAGTTGAAGCGCCAGTATAGTTGGCAGCAATAGCATGAACAAAATAGGCGCTCTGGCGCCTTTTTTGTTGTGATTGGCTAATCTAGGTAAGTGGGATATTTCTGCATCACATGGCTAAACAATTCACTTTCCACCCAATAGCTTAGCCAAGCTGCCACACATGGATAATTCGAACTGCCAAACCATACCGGATCCACCGCGGCGAACTGTCGGATAAACGGGAACAATGCTATATCGACCATCGAAGCTTGATGACCCAGTATAAAGCGATGTTGCTGGAGCACTGTCTCCAATTGCTGTAAGTGGGCTTCACCTTGCGCGCGATAATCAGCTTGCGCAGACTCAGGATATTTTTCAGGATACTTATAACGGTCTAGGGCTGCTTTGAAAGGGCCATCGTTATTGGTAATCCATTGCTGTCGTTGCGTATGATCTACAGCCAGCCAAGCTTCAGGATCATGCTGCTGCAATGCCCAATCCATAATGTCTATACTTTGTTCAATCACATGTCCGTTTGGTAAAACCAGCACCGGGACAGTACCTTTAGGCGACACTGCCAACATATGTGCGGGTTTATTACGTAATGAAATCTCACGCAACTCAACAGAAATATTGGCAACATATAGCGCCATCCGAGCACGCATCGCATACGGACAGCGACGATAAGAATACAAGATTGGCGTCATGTTAGGCTGTTGGGTGAGGCCTAGCCTAACGCTTTACAAACATCGGTCACTAGCTTTGGTCCTTTATAAATAAGGCCGCTGTATACCTGTACTAAACTCGCACCTGCTGCAATCTTTTCTACCGCATCGGCACCAGATAAAATACCACCAACCCCAATAATAGGCAGAGCTCCCTGCAATTGTGTGGAAAGTTGTTGTATCACGCGTGTAGCACTGTTTTTAACTGGCGCGCCGGACAATCCCCCTGCTTCTTCAGCATTGGGCATACCAGCAATCGCATCGCGCGCCAAAGTTGTATTGGTCGCAATTACGCCATCTATTTGATGCTGCATCAGCAAATCTGCAATCTCAATGATTTGTTCACCCGTTAAATCTGGTGCAATTTTCAATGTCATTGGCACATATCGACCATACTGCTGAGCCAGTTTGGTTTGTGTCAACTTGAGCGTTGCCAGTAAAGCTGACAATGCTTCCTTTTCTTGCAGCGCACGCAAATTCTTGGTGTTTGGTGAAGAAATATTTACCGTGATATAGCTGGCGTATGGATATACCTTCTCCATGCAGTGCACGTAGTCATCCACAGCACGCTCGTTAGGTGTATCAAAGTTTTTACCAATGTTAATACCTAGTACACCTTGATACTTAGATGCCTTTACGTTGGAGATTAAATGATCCACGCCTAGGTTATTAAATCCAAAGCGATTGATAATGCCTTCTGCCTCTTTGACGCGGAATAATCGTGGTTTTGGGTTACCTGGCTGAGGGCGTGGCGTCACAGTACCTACCTCAATAAATCCAAAGCCCAGTGCCGCCATGCCATCAATCACAGCTGCATTTTTATCTAACCCAGCAGCTAAACCTATTGCGTTAGGAAACGTGATCCCCATCACTTGACGTGGGGTAGATTCACATTGATTTGAATGCAGACGCATCAACCCTAACCGCTCCGCCCATCTCAAACTAGCCAGAGTAACGTCATGTGCGTATTCAGCCTCTAGTTGGAACAACAAGGGTTTGAATAATGGGTAAATATTCATGGTGAGGACTGCTCTCTTATAGATTCAATTGACGGATTAACCGACCACATATACCTGATATTTATGTGCACAGGATTTACATTTAAATAGTCGCCCATGTGCAGCCTTAGACATGGCTTTGGTTTCACAGCGAGGACAATATACATCTGCGCCTTCACTACTGGCTTGATATGCTTTGGGGGCAGGCTGTTGAACGCCTGCGCTACTATGTACTAGCTGACCATGCCTGTAAGTACCAAGTAAAATCAACATGAGGGCTGTGTTTTCTAATACTACATTGAGCTCAAGTCCCATGACCGACTCATGAATCATGATGTCTATATGATGAAAAGAAGCTGCACGAATTAATATGAAGGCAAAAAGAAAAAATAATCCCAACCATATGAATTGATAGCGTCGCCAATGATCCATTAACGCTATTCTGAGTGTGAACAATGCAATCAACATAGAGAAACCCACGCAACAGATAAACAGTATCTGCAGCTGTCTTCGATGCTCGTACCAGCCATGCTCAACCGCAGCATCTCGCATCAGTTGCGTAAATAAGGTTTGTAGATCAAGCTGCTTGTTGATGGCTAACAGTAACAAGAAAAGCCCCAATAAAAGCCAGAACCTATAGGGTTCAGCCATTCGCATATGATGCTTGGCTTTTACATAACATCGAGCAATCACTAGCAAGTACATGCCTACTGTGAGCCAGCCCCAAATGGTAGGGTCGCCTATGCCCACATGCCAACGGCCATCCTGTTCTGTGGCAGCCCGCAACATTGCGCTTTGTACAAACATCATAATGCTAATAAGAAGCTGGGGTATAGACATATCTAAACGGTGTATTGGATTGGAGAAATACGCTCACTATTTGCGCTATATCAAAAATAAAACATGGGTGCCGTGTCAAAGTACGGTTAGATTTAATCACACTTAAGGAGCACACCCATGAAAATATTAAGTGATTTGCTTTCAACAGACTACGGCCTAATGAGTTTTATTGTCATCCTTGTTGTGGCACTAGCGATGATTGCGTTTGCATGGTACGCGGTGAGCAAAGCGATGAAGTAACGCCAACCCGCTTTGCCAACTGAGTCACACATATGCCTGTGTGACTCGCGCTTATAACAATACTTTCTCGATACCGCCGTTGTTGGCTTTTTCAACATAGTCTTGCATCCAGTTTTCACCAAGAATATGTTTCGCCATTTCTACGACGATGTAATCGGCTTCAATGCCGGTATCGTCGCCGTAACGTGCCAGCCCCTGTAAACAGCTTGGGCAAGAAGTCAGTATCTTCACTGGCATCTCTGGGGCTCCGACAGTAAGCCCCATTTTTTCCATGCCTTTTTCCAACTCTTCTTGCTTGCGGAACTTCACTTGTGTTGCAATATCAGGGCGAGCGGCGGCAAATGTACCTGATTCACCACAACAACGATCGTTCAATGCAACTTCCTGCCCCATCAGTTGATTAGTCACCTCGAGTGGCTTATACGTTTTCATTGGGCTGTGACATGGATCATGGTACATGTAACGTGTTCCAGTAATGCCCGATAACTTCTGATCTTTTTCCATCAAATACTCATGAATATCTAGCAAACGACAGCCTGGGAAAATCTTCTCAAACTCATATTTTTGCAATTGATCCATACAAGTACCGCAAGACACAATCACCGTTTTGATATCTAAATAATTCAAGGTGTTGGCCACACGATGGAATAACACGCGATTTTCCGCAGTGATTTCTTGGCCTTTGTCATGATTACCGCTAGAGGTTTGCGGATAGCCACAACATAGATAACCAGGAGGCAAGACCGTAATCGCGCCGACTTCATACAACATGGCTTGGGTAGCAAGTCCTACATTTGAGAACAAACGCTCTGAACCACAACCCGGGAAATAGAACACCGCTTCAGAATCTTCAGTCACTTTTTGTGGATTACGTATGACTGGAATCATGCTGTCATCTTCTACACCCAGCATGGCGCGTGAGGTTTTAGATTGCATTTTTCTAGGCATCGGGCGATTAATAAAATGGATCACCTGCGCTTTAATATCTGCTTTACCGACTGTAGCTGGCGGTGCTTTTTTATCTTTAAACAAACCAAAGCGCTTAGCTAGAGCATGTGCGATATTTTGCGCTTTGTAGCCCCAGCCTATCATGGTGGTGCGTAAAAATTTAATCGTGGCAGGATCCTTGGCATTCAAGAACAACATGCCAGCTGCGGTACCTGGATTGAATTTTTTCTTGCCTTGCTCACGCAAGAAGTTACGCATCTTGATTGAGACATCGCCAAAATCAATATCGACTGGACATGGTTTTTCACAGCGATGGCACACCGTACAGTGGTCAGCCACATCGTTAAACTCATCAAAATGTTTGAGCGAGATACCACGACGCGTTTGCTCTTCGTATAAGAAAGCCTCGATCAACAATGACGTACCCAGAATTTTATTACGCGGTGAGTACAGTAAATTCGCGCGTGGCACATGCGTTGAACACACTGGTTTACATTTACCACAACGTAAGCAGTCGGAAATATCATCCGCAATTTCACCAATCGCAGACTGCTCCATGATGATAGATTCTTGCTCTAACAAACCAAAGCTTGGGGTGTAAGCATTCTCTAAACCAGAACCAGCAAGCAATTTGCCTTTGTTAAAGTGACCATTCGGATCCACTTTATTTTTGTAGCTGGTAAAGGTATCAATGGTAGATTGATCTAAGAACTCCATTTTGGTAATGCCAATGCCATGCTCACCAGAAATGACGCCGTTCAGATTTTTTGCCAGCGCCATTACGCGCGCCACGGCTGCATGCGCATCTTGCATCATGCCGTAATCATCTGAATTTACAGGAATATTGGTATGTACGTTGCCATCGCCTGCATGCATATGCAAGGCAATAAACACGCGGCTTTTCAGGACTTGCTTATGAATCTCATCAAAACGGTCTAGGATTTTTTGAAACTCACGTCCAGCAAATATATCCGCCATTGGACGTTTGAGTTCACGCTTCCAAGAAATACGTAAGTCATAAGCTTGCACAGCACGGAACACGTTTTCATGTTGCGTGTAAGGTTTACCTAACTCGCCTAAAGTAGCAACAGGCTCATCTAAGGTATTCAAAATCAAACGCCATTTTGCGCGTAAATCACGCAACAATTGCAATGCCATCACTTGCTTTGATTGCACACTTTCGGCATCTGCATTGCCATCTTCATCAGGCTGCAATGGCAGATCGCCTTGCATGAAAGTCTCTAAGGCATCGACTAACTTTAATTTGTTATTAATAGACAGCTCAATATTGATGCGCTCAATACCATCGGAATATTCCCCTAACTTAGGCAAAGGAATCACCACGTCTTCATTGATTTTGAAGGCATTAGTATGCTTGGCAATCGCTGCTGTGCGTGCACGGTCTAGCCAGAATTTCTTACGCGCTTCTGAGGACACCGCAATAAAACCTTCACCATTTCTGGCGTTGCACATACGCACCATGGCAGAAGCCACTTCGCCCACTGCATTTTCATCATCCGATGCAATATCCGCAATCAACACCATTTTTGGTCGTTGCTGACGTGCCGCTTTAGTCGCATAGCCGACTGCTTTAATATAGCGCTCATCCATATGCTCTAAGCCAGCCATGATAACGGCGGGCTCTAATTTGGCGGTTGCGTCTAAATAATCTTTAATCTCTACAATCGCTGGCACAGCATGAGATACATTACCAAAAAACTCCAAGGCAATCGTGCGCACAAACTTAGGCATGCGATGCAAAATAAAAGTAGCGGAAGTGATTAAGCCATCGCATCCCTCTTTTTGAATGCCCGGCAAACCAGACAGAAATTTGTCCGTCACATCTTTGCCTAGACCCACTTTACGAAAGCTAGGGCCTGGAATTTCAATGATTTCTGGCTCTGCCAACAGCGTTTTCATGTCAATGTCATAACGGCTGACTTTAAAGCGTGCCATTGCAATGTCATGAATCTTGCCTAAATTATGGTCTAGACGCTCCACCTCCATCCAAGTAGCATCGGGTGTCACCATGCGCCATGAGGCGAGATTATCCAAAGCAGTACCCCACAATACGGCTTTTTTACCACCCGCATTCATCGCTACGTTACCGCCAATACAGCAAGCATCCGCAGAGGTGGGGTCACAGGCAAACTCCAAACCAGCGTCGGTAGCAGCTTCCATGGCGCGGCGCGTCACTACACCAGCGCCACATTCAATGGTGGCTACTTGACGTGAAACACCCGGTAACGTGCGCATTTGCACACCGGTATGTTGGTCTAGCTTTTCTGTATTGATGACCGCAGATAAAGGCGTAAGTGGAATAGCGCCACCCGTATAACCAGTACCACCTCCACGTGGAATCACGGTTAAACCAAGCTCGATACATGTTCTGACTAGGTAAGCAATTTCTGCCTCAGTGTCAGGGTTCAATACTACAAATGGATATTCCACGCGCCAATCGGTAGCATCCGTCACATGAGACACGCGTGCAAGGCCATCAAACTGGATATTGTCTTTGCGTGTAAACTTTCCAAGCTTGCTTAATGCTTTTTTGCGTAGATCATAGGTTTGGCGAAAATCATCACTGAATTTTTTCACCGCTTGTTTGGCTGCAGACACCAGCTTTTGCACGTTAGCATTGCCCGCACTGCGCTCTTCAATGGCCGCAATACGATGGTGTAACGCGTCTATTAACGCTTTACGACGTTTGGGATTATCCAGCAAGTCGTCTTGTAAGTAAGGATTGCGACTCACCACCCATAAATCACCCAGCACCTCAAACAACATGCGTGCGCTACGGCCTGTTTTGCGTTGCTCACGCAGTGTATTCAGCACTTCCCATATTTCCTCACCAAGAAACCGGATCACAATTTCACGGTCAGAGAATGAGGTATAGTTGTACGGAATTTCGCGCAAGCGCGTCGCAGGCACGGCGTCAGATTGTAGTAATGTAGCGGGAATAGGTGCGTTCATTGATGATTCATCACAAACAAAAGTCAATTATACCATGGTGTAGAGTGGGCAAAAACTGCAAACGTTCTATGGTTATTGACACTGTATTGGGAAAAAACGTTACAATTTTATGATGACAAATTTAAAGAAATTATTGATTCCAGCTACGCTGATTTTTTTACTGGTAGCGCTAGTAGTGAGCCTATCTCAAAAACCGACTTCTCCTGATGTCACCTTTACCACCTTGCAAGGTGAAAAAATTTCAATGGCATCGCTAAAAGGCAAAGTGGTCTTGGTGAATTTTTGGGCTACAGATTGTCCTGGATGCATTAAAGAAATGCCTGATTTAATCAACACATACAATCAATACAAAGCCAAAGGATTTGAGGTAATTGCAGTTGCGATGCCATATGACCCACCCGCCCAAGTGCTCAATTACAGCGAGCAAAAATCATTGCCCTTTCCTGTCATGCATGACGGTTTAAGCGAAATTGTGCAAGCATTCGGCGGCGTCAACCTCACGCCCACCACCTATCTTTACGACAAACAAGGCCACCGTTTACAACGCATTATCGGTGAATTGGATTTTGTAAAACTTCGCCAATTACTAGATGCAGAGCTTCGCTAATGTTGTGGATAAAGGCGTTGCATATTATTTTCGTCACTAGCTGGTTTGCTGGGCTATTTTATTTACCACGCCTATTTGTCAACCATGCCATGGTGAATGATGCTGCGACATTGGCACGCTTAGAGTTGATGGAGCATAAGTTGTACCGCTTTATGTTGCCTTTAGCTCTGCTAGCGCTTGGATTTGGTTTGTGGTTATGGCTAGCTTATGGCATTACTGGAGGCTGGTTGCATGCCAAATTAGTATTGGTGATTGGCCTGATCATCTACCATGCTTATTGTGGCAAACTCATGCGTGATTTTAAATCTGGGAACAACAAACGCAGCCACATTTGGTTTAGGTGGTTCAATGAAGTACCAGTATTGGCATTATTTGCCATCGTCGTTTTAGTGGTAGTGAAGCCATTTTAGAGGCAAAGGACATCGCATGGACATACTCAATTCTGAATGGCTGATAGCCATGCTCAAAAAATCAAGCACTTCTCCACAATTACGCTTACTAAGTTTGTTTGATGTTTTAAATGACTGGTTAGATGCGCCACATGTCACTAAAAAAATCACGCCGAATTTATCGCAAGATGAACACCCACTGGTGCAGTACCTCACCATTGAAGCAGCAAAAGCTGGCGTTGCTATGCCTGAACTATTGGCCAATCAACTCTATTTTATGGCGATTGCAGCTGCCCAAGAAAAGCTACACCATCATAACCCTGCAAGTCTCAGTCATGCAAAAAACGCAGCAATTGCACTCATTGCAGCTCAAACAGAACGCACCATACACATGCCTAGGCGAGTAGCGTACGCGGTTGCAGCAAGTGCCTTGATTATTATTGGCAGCCTGCTTGGTTATCAGTTTTGGGGCATGCACAATCCAATTTACCATCCAGATGTGCAATTGCTTACAACGACGCCTACTAACGGCATGGTTGCAGATGCGAGCAATATCGCCGCCAGCCCCACACAAACCGCTGCGCTATTTGCGAGAATCGAGCAAATGCGCAAAGGCGATTGCCAGCTCATTGAGGCATTGCAACTGCCTGATTCATATAAAAAAGTGTATTTTGAAAATGTTGTATTAGGCCAAATTTCCACCAATCGAGATGACCAAAAATTGACCAATCAACTGCTAGATATGGTGAAATGTAACTACACCCCAATGCTGATGGCAAACTCTAAAAGTTAAGCCTATAAAATAGACTTGATATATATATACAGATTAGTATAATTCATTCATGTCTGTGCTCCGTGAAAAAATATTAAGTACTGCTACTGATCTTTTTCAAACAAGAGGCATTAACTCGACTGGTGTCGACACTATTGTGGCTGTGGCTGGCACTACAAAAATGACGCTTTACAAATATTTCCGCACTAAAGAAGAACTCATTCTCGAAGTGCTCAGAAAGAGCCAAGCAGATTTCCAAAACTGGCTAGACAACAAACTCAATACAAGCAGTCAACAACCAGCAGATAAAATACAACAACTGTTTGATTTTATTGAGGAATGGGTAAACTCACCCAGCTTTCTAGGCATGGGTTTTATCAAGGCCTCTGCTGAATTTCCTGATGAGCAAAATCCCATTCATCAGCTGTCATCAGAACAATCTAAAAATTTTAGACTTTATATCGCGCAGCTTGCATCCCAAGCCAATATCAAAGATGCTCAAGGGCTGGCACTGCAACTTTCATTATTATTCGAGGGTGCTGTGCAAGCAGAACAAATGAAGCGTGGTTCTGGTGCTATTAAATACGCTAAACAAGCTGCGAAAATTTTGATCGACGGCGCGCGTAAATAAACAACGCTCATTTAAGTTCACTTGCTTAAAGCTGTCTCGCTACTGGATAATAGCGTATTCAAGTAAAAGTCCTTCATTATGCAAATCCTTATCTGCGGTTCATTAGCTTATGACACCATTATGGTGTTTCAAGATCAGTTTAAAAATCACATCCTGCCTGACAAAATTCATAAGCTGAGCGTGGCGTTTTATGTACCTGAAATGCGCCGCGAGTTTGGCGGCACTGCAGGGAATATTGCTTACAACTTGCAACTGCTAGATGGAAATCCGCTGATTATGGCCACAGTAGGTCAAGATTTTGCACCTTACGCTGAGTGGCTGAGCCAAAACAAACTAAACCAACAGCATATTAAGACGATACCTAGTAGCTTCACCGCTCAAGCCTTTATCACCACTGATACAGAAGATAATCAGATTACAGCCTTCCACCCGGGTGCCATGGTGGAGTCACATCAAAATAGCGTAAAAGAAACACAACAAGTCAGCCTTGCCATCATCGCACCAGATGGTCGTGACGGCATGTTTCAACATGCGCGTGAATGTGCTGAAGCGGGCATTCCATTTATGTTCGATCCAGGCCAAGGCTTGCCTATGTTTAATGGCGAGGAGTTGCTACACTTTATTGACATGGCAGATTATTTGGCCGTGAATGACTACGAATCTCAAGTGATTCAAGACAAAACTGGATTAACGCTTGAACAATTAGCCGCTAAAGTGAAGGCGCTGATTGTGACTTTAGGCGGTAGTGGCTCACAAATTTATGCCGATGGTCAACTTTTTGAGATCCCGTGCGTTAATGCTAACAAGGTTGTGGACCCAACCGGTTGTGGCGATGCTTATCGTGCTGGTTTGTTGTATGGCATAGTCAGAGGCTGGGATTGGCCAACCTGTGGAAGATTAGCATCCACTATGGGCGCCATTAAAATCGAAAGCCGTGGCGGACAAAATCACCGTCCTACACGCGAAGAAATCGAGAACGTATACAGCCAAGCACTGGTCAAAGAAGTGGCAGTGCAGGAAAAACTTAAATAGCAACCTAGCACTTATAAAGGAGCTTCAAATGCATTATTTAAAAATTATCAGCATATTTTTTGTCTCTTTGGTGTTAGTCGCCTGTGCAAGCTCTAATTCTGGAAGCGTATACAAGCGCGATGATGCGCGTAAAGTGCAAACGGTTAAAACTGGGGTGGTAGAAAGTGTACGCCAAGTGAAACTGGAAGGTACAAAATCACCCGTAGGTACGATTGCTGGCGGTGCAATTGGCGGGATAGCTGGTAGTTCTATTGGTGGTGGCCGTGGTAGTGCAATTGCGGCAGTGATCGGTGCAGTAGCTGGTGGTTTAGCTGGCTCTGCCGCCGAAGAAGTTGTTACCCGTGAAGATGGGGTTGAAATCACTGTGAAACTCGATGGTGGCGGTTTAATCGCCATCGTGCAAGAAGCTGACGAAGCCTTTTCACCAGGCGAGCGGGTTCGTATCGTAGAAAATGGTGAAACCTCTAGAGTATCGCACTGATAGGTTTTGTTTTATCTGTTGTGTGGTTTCATTAAACTGTAACGACAGCGTCATTTAATATTCATGTAGTTTACCTATCATCTCTTCAAATTCACGGAGAGATGATATGTTCCAAAAAACACTCAATCAAGAATCAAATCAAACCCAAAGCCGTTTATACCTATCCTTAGCGCGGACGCCAGCAGAAGTAGCTGAAGCACAGCGCTTACGCTATAAAGTGTTTGCAGAGGAAATGGGGGCGCAAGTCAGTGGCACAGGTGGACTAGACATTGATGGATTTGATGATTTTTGTGATCACTTGTTGGTACGTGAAAGCAGCACACATCAAGTCATTGGAACATATCGTATATTAAGCCCTCAACAAGCGAGTCAAGCAGGTGGCTATTACTCTGCAGGCGAATTTGATTTAAGCCGTATCGCCCATTTATTTGATCGTACTGTTGAGGTGGGGCGTGCTTGTGTGCATCAAGACTACCGCAGTGGTGGCACGATCACTATGCTCTGGGCTGGTTTGGCCAAATACATGCAAATGCATCATTACGAATACATGATAGGTTGTGCGAGCGTACCCATGAATGATGGTGGTCATGCCGCTGCGTCTTTGTTTAACCGCCTGAAAGATGACTATCTTTCACCCCAAGAATACCGCGTATTCCCCCACAACCCTTTGCCAATAGAGGCACTGAATCAAGAGATGCAAGTGGCTTGCCCACCGTTAATCAAAGGCTACTTAAGACTTGGTGCTTATATTTGCAGTGAACCTGCGTGGGATGCCTATTTCAATACAGCCGATATGCTGGTAATGTTGCCTTTATCGAGAATCAATAAAAGATATGCTGCGCATTTCTTAAAATAATTTGCAACAAACCCCGTTTTTCATTCGATATTTCCGTATTGCACGGGTTATCCTCCACACGCTTGTTGGCTTAGTCATCGCCGCAGGCGTGCTGCCTTTTGTTAATGCGCATCAACGTGGGCGCATTGTTCGCTGGTGGTGCCGCATATTACTTCAATGCTTCAACATCCAAGTGATCACATTTGGTACACCGCCCGATGCATACACGCAAAAAACTATGTTCGTTGCCAACCATATTTCCTGGTCAGACATTCACGCACTCAATAGCATTATCCCTGTTCGATTTATCGCAAAGCTTGAAATTAAAAGTTGGCCAGTGTTTGGTTATCTCGTCACTAAATCAGGCACCTTATTTATTAACCGAACCATACGTAGAGATGCCGCGCGAATTGTTGAGATGACTACCAACAGTTTGCTTGAGAATGAGAATGTGTGCTTTTTTCCAGAGGGAACTACTACAGATGGGACACATGTGCTGCCATTTAAGAGCAGTATTGTTCAGGCTGCGATAGACGCAGAAGCGAGCATATGGCCTGTGACCATTTACTACCCTACCCCAGAAGGTAAAGCTAACTTAACCATGGCATATGCTGGTGAAACCAGCATGATTGAGTCGATGGACCAAATACTACGCATTCATCACCCAGTTGTTGAATTACACTTTTTAACACCGATTTCTTGTATAAACCAAACCAGACAAAGCGTAACGCACCTTGCGCGCGAACTGATTGTAGCTAAGTTCAAACAGCGCCACGTATCAATATGACGCGGGTATGACCACTGTTTAATCTTTGTCTCTTGGGTCAAAATTTACTTGTGTGATTGCTTTGGTCTCAAGACACATCGCAGTCAATTGACCGCCCCATAAGCAACCCGTATCTAGTGCATGGATATTATCTTGTTGATACAAACCCAAAGCTGACCAGTGTCCACAAATTATTGTTGACGTTTGTGACAATCGATTGGGCACTTGAAACCATGGCATAAAACCCGCTGGAATATCGGCCAACTCGCCCTTAAAACTATAGTCCAGCTCTCCATGCGCATCACACACACGCAGTCGTGTAAACGCATTGGTAATCAACCGCAACCTATCCATTCCTTGCAAATCGTCCTGCCATATAACTGGCTGATTACCGTACATATGTTGCAAGAATTGCACATAATCATCACGACGTAATACCGCTTCCACCTCGGCAGCGTAAGTGATTGCTTGGTTTATAGTCCATTGCGGCAATAAGCCTGCATGCACCATCGTGATGTCATCTTCAACGATGATGAGCGGCTGATGGCGTAGCCATTCCAACAATTGCATGCCATCACTCGCTTCAAGGATAGGCCGCAATGTATCACTACGATGCGGTGGGCGAATATTATGCGCCACTGCTATAGCATGCAGATCATGGTTACCTAACACCACTTGAATCGCATGTTCATGGGTTACACACCACCGCAACATCTCAAGAGAACCAGTACCTCGGTTAATCATATCGCCTACCAGCCATAAGCGATCATGCGATGGATTAAACCTTAACTTTTCAAGCAGTGCCTGAAAGGCATAAAAGCACCCTTGTATATCACCGATTGCGTAAGTAGCCATTGTTTACTTAGAAAAAAAGCCGCTTAGGATATAAGCGGCTTGATAATAAAAAGTGTTCAATTATGGTTGAAACGTGGCAGGGTCAAAATTCGCCCCTGCTTCATTTGCCATGACAGCAACGGCACTAGCAATTTCTGCATCGCTCAAATCTGGATTACCACCACGTGCTGGCATATTACGGATGCCTTCAATAGCGTGTTTCACCAATGTTTCGTATCCTTGCGCAATACGTGGCGCCCATTGACCTTTATCACCTAATTTTGGTGACTCCATCAAACCAGCCGCATGACACATTGCACATACGCCAGTGACTACTTCTTGACCCGTTTTTTCCACTTTTTCGGTAGCCGCTTCTGCGACTACCACCTCAGCGACAGGCTTAATCGCTTCATCGGCTTTAGTATCAACAGCCGCCATAGGCGCAGGCGCGGCAGCTGGGGCAGTGGCAGAATCACCACCACCAAACAAGTAAGCAAGCAGTGAAATAAGTAACGTAAAGCCAATAATAGTACCTGGAATCACGAGCATCAATTGCCAGAAACTTGAACTTGAATAACCTTCTTCTTTTTTCCCCATCGCCTGTTTTCCCATGAATAATTTGAAATAAGTAGTGCATTATACATTTAACTTTGGACTACACAAAAGATTGAAGATGCTACCAGTCTATTTTGTTATAATCCGCTGGTTGCGCTCGTAGCTCAGCTGGATAGAGTGTTGGTTTCCGAAGCCAAAGGTCGTGGGTTCGACTCCCGCCGAGCGCGCCATTGAATAAATGGTTATGCAATATTTATTGTTTGTGCTCGTATTTAAAGTCTGTTGGAAAAAGTGACAAATGGTGACATTTTTACGAAACATGTTTGGGGATCCTGCGGATTCGGGGGACATAGCAGACAAGAACGTTTGAGCTCAGGGCCGTCGACCCTGCAGCGAATTATTATGTGCCAGCACCAACACACAAAATGGGAATTTCTAAGCCAATACATTCATAGCCACCGCAGTGTGAATCAACGTGATAGAGGCGTAATGAAACATCCGAGACCTCCTACTTTGGCTCGCCAAGAACGTAGTCAATGGAAACCTCATCAGGCTCACCAAGCAAGTGAGTGAACTTAGTCTCTAGCTCCTGAAATTGACCTGCCTTGAGATCAGCACCTAAGGCATTGAATCTACCATTTAGGATTGCGCTTTAAGATTGTTCTGGCAGTTTAGCAATGGATCTTAATTTAAGATGTAATGCCGCCTTAGCCAGCAAATGTGCGCTGACTGGAGCGGTAATGAACAAAAATAGTGTAATTAACACTTCATGCATACTAAAGCTATCTGGTTTGCTACTAAAGTAAATCGCTGACGCTATGAGCAAGCAACCCACGCCCAATGTCGTTGCTTTGGTTGGTCCGTGTAGTCGCATATAAAAATCGCGTAACCTCGCCAATCCCAAAGAGCCCACCAAAGTAAAGCTAGCACCCGTCACAATTAAAAAAGCTAAAATATATTCTTGCATCGTATTATTCGACAATGTCGCCTCGTAATAAATATTTGCATAATGCTACCGTGCCAATAAACCCCATGAGCGCAATTAATAATGCCGCTTCAAAATACAATGCACTGTCTAGATAAATACCCAATAAAATCAGCAAGGCAATGGTGTTGATGTATAAAGTATCTAACGCCAAAATGCGATCTGGCCTATCTGGTCCACGAAATAGCCGCCAAAAACTTAAGGCCACTGCCACTGATACCATGCTAAACGCAATCATTAAGGCCACGCTTATCACTTCACTTTGCACAGCATTACCCAACATGTTCAAAAATCTCCTTTAATGGGGCTTCATAGCGCGTTTTAATTGATGCAATTAATGCATCTGCATTATCCGTATCAAGTGCATGCACCACTAATTGTGTGCGATCTTCTATTAACAGTGATGACACAGTGCCCGGGGTTAAGCTAATAATATTAGCAAGCAGGCTTATGGCAATGTCAGATTTTATATCTAATGGCACAATAATGAAGGTTGGCGAGAGGCGATCAGGATTGCCTAGAATTAAACGTGCCACAATAAAATTTGCCACCAAAATGTCAAATAACACGACCAAGCTAAATTGGAGCAGTTTAATTGGTTGGTAAATGGTGACTTCATCAGGCCAAAAGCGTATGGTAAAAAAAGGAATTGCCCAGCCCAACATAAGCCCTAATAGAAGCTGACCAGTGGCTATGCTATTCGTGAGCAATAGCCAAATAATCGTGAGTATTGGTGTTAGAACTGGATGTGGGAGTAGACGTTTAAACATGTTAACTTTGACTTAAAACAGCGTTTATATATTGCATTGGGTTAAAAAGCTGCTCTGCCGTTGCTTGCGTAAACACAATAATGGGTTCAGCCCAAATAGTCATCATGAGGCACAAGCTTAATAAGCCTATGATGGACACAAGCTCGCGAGCATCAGTTTTTGCAAAAGGTGCTACACGCACTTTGTGCGAAGATAGTTCTTCAATATAAGCAGCATTAGCTTTATAAAATAATAAACTACCTGTTCGCGCCATCGCAATCATAGTGAGTAAACCACTTACCAGCACCACACCCATCACCCAAGGCATGGCGGTATGATTTACAGCAGATTTTAATAGCATGAGCTTACCTAAAAATCCTGAAAATGGTGGGAGCCCGGCAACTAGCATGGCGAGCACTAAAAATATTCCACCTAATAATCTGGGTGATGCAATCACAGGGCCAGCGTCAAGCTTATCAGCGACTGCTCCACGACGATTCGCAATCGCATCAGCGAGTAAAAATAACGCGGCTGAGGCAAAAGTTGTATGGGGCAAATAATAAAGCCCAGCGCTGATGCTTTGTGTAGAATTTATACCAAATGCCACAAACAAAGTACCAACTGATGCAACCACCAAATAGGCAATTTGCACACGTAGGTGCTTGCTACCGAGAACGCCTATAACACCAACGATTAAACTGGCTAGCGCAAGTGGCAATAGCCAGCGTTCAATTAAATGCGCACTAGCGCCAGCGTTGCTGCCATAAATAAGGCTATAGACACGTAAGATACTGTAAGCACCTACTTTTGTCATAATGGTAAAGAGCGCGGCAACCGGCGCACTGGTTTGCGCGTAGCCTGCAGGTAGCCATAAATAGAGCGGCAACAATGCTGCTTTTAGCGCAAATACACTAAAAAGCAATAAACCTGCTGCTTTCACTAAAACTACATTTTCAGCAGGGACGTTGGCTATTTTTTGGGCTAAATCTGCCATATTTAATGTGCCAACGACTCCGTACAGTGCGCCAACTGCAAATAAAAATACGGTTGAACCTGCTAAATTAATGACGACAAAATGCAAACTGGCTTTAGTGCGCAAACGACCACCGCCATGTAACATTAAGCCGTAGGAGGCAAGCAATAAAATTTCAAAAAATACAAATAAATTAAATAAATCACCCGTTAAAAAAGCGCCATTTAAGCCAAATAGTTGTAGCTGGAACAGCACATGGAAATGACGGCCTGCACGATCTGTATTGAGCGTAGCGTATGTAAACGCAAAAATTGCCAGCAGAGCCGTAATCGTGAGCATCCAAGTAGCCAAGCGGTCTGCCACTAAAACAATGCCATAAGGCGCAGGCCAATTTCCAAGCGCATAAGTGAGGATATCGCCAGTGCCTACCGTTTTTAGCAGAAGTAAAGCGCAGGCCAATTGCATTAGCAAGCTCACTATACTGATAGCACGTTTAGCGCTGATATTTTGGTCTCGCACCATCAGCAATACAATGCCTGCCAACAAAGGGATTAGCACAGGACTCGTGATTAAATGACTCAATCGTCTTCCTTTCCATCCACGTGGTCGTTGCCAAGATCAGCACGTGACTTGAGCGCCAAAACAATCACGTAAGCCGTCATGGCGAAACTAATCACAATGGCTGTTAACACTAATGCTTGTGGCAAGGGGTCTGCGTAATTGGTTGCGCTATTGTCTAGGATTGGGGGTGCGCCAATGGTGAGTCGCCCCATTGCAAATAAAAATAAATTAACCGCATAGGATAAAAAAGTAAGGCCTAGCACGACTGAAAATGTGCGGTTACGTAAACTTAGATAGACGCCACACATCGTCAATACGCCAATTAATAAGGCAATAAGCGCTTCCATTATGCGTGGTCTCCTATTTTAAGTTTGGCTTTTTCGTTAGGTTGATGCATAAGACCTAGGTTAATTAAAATAAGAAGCGTTGCGCCAACCACCACTAAGTAAACACCTAAATCAAATGCCATAGCTGAGGCTATTTCAAAGTCTCCGACCCACGGCCAATGAACGTGGCTAAATGTGGAGGTTAAAAAGGGATACCCAAAAAGCCAGCTTGCTAGGCCAGTGATGCATGCAAACAGTAAGCCCGTGGCGATGACAGGGTGCATATTGGCTGGTAATCGGCTCTGCGTCCAGGCACTTCCATTAGCGAGGTATTGCATAATAAGAGCAACTGCGGTGATCAGCCCCGCAATAAAACCGCCACCTGGTTGATTATGTCCGCGTAGTAATATAAAAACTGCCACAAGTAGAGCGAGTGGTAAAAGTAAGCGGCTAAAAGTCGCCATAATCACGGGCTTGGCATCCCAATTCCAAGCACGATGTTCACTATCTGCGCTTGGGCCTACTAAACGAAGCCCGTCTAACATAGCGTAAATACCAAGGGCTGCAAGCGCTAGCACTGTCACTTCGCCCAAGGTGTCATAACCCCTAAAGTCCACTAAGATGACATTGACTACATTGGTGCCGCCGCCTTCGGTGAAGCTTTTCTCTATAAAAAAGCCTGCAATATGCTCATATGGCCTTGTGAGTATTGCCCAACTTAATGCTGTAGCGCAGACACCTGCAATCGCTGCTAATGTGAGATATTGAATGTGCTTGTGTGAGGCGGGTTCTGGCGCGCCATGTTGCGGTAGAAAGTATAAAGCCAGTAGTAACAGTACAATAGTGACCACTTCTACAGAAAGCTGCGTTAAAGCGAGGTCTGGCGCAGAAAACTTAATAAAGACTAATGCAACAGCTAATCCTACAGCGCCTATTAAAATGAGTGCAATCAAGCGTTGCCGGTGCAAAACAACAACACTCAATGCCGCAATAATTGCGCCAATCACAATCAATAAACTTAGCGCATCAATGGGCAGTAAAGCGCGGCTGCCTGTGATTGTTGCATTTGAACCAAAAAACGCGCTCATGCCAAGTAAGAGTGCAAACGCGTAAAAAACGTAAAGCATCCGTTGTAAAGATTGCGTATCAAGCGCTTCTGTTATTTTGTAGGCTACATTAAAGAGCGCCTCGAGAGTGTTTAGATACATGGCTTTAGCATCGGGTAGCGCTTCAAATCGACCGTTGAGCTCAAATAATGCTTGGCGCTTTAGATAAATGAACGCGCCCATGCTGAGTGCAATGACGCTCATCCATAACGCTGGATTAAGCCCATGCCATAGTGCAAGTGAGTAATTTGGCAATGACGTTTGCAAGACACTGCTAGCGGCATTATCTAAAATCGCTTTCACGGCAAATGCTGGCAAAATACCAATGAGCACACTTAAACCGACTAATATCTCAACGGGTATTTTCAGCCAACGTACAGGTTCATGCGGGGTTTTTAATAAGCCCTTTGATTCGCCGTGAAAAAACACATCATGAATAAACCGGATTGAATAGGCGACTGCAAACGCGCCTGCAACGGTGACAGCGATGGGTAACAACCAAGGCCAAGAATAAGATTGTGTACTATCAACCGCTTCTTGAAAGAGCATTTCTTTCGATAAAAATCCACTTAACAACGGCACGCCTGCCATGGCGGCTGATGCCAAAAGAGCCAATACCGTGGTGTGCGGCATATATTTGCGTAGGCCGCCAAGTTGGCGCATATCGCGCGATCCTGTTTCATGATCAATAATGCCCGCTATCATAAATAGCGCAGCTTTAAAAATCGCATGATTAATAATATGAAATACCCCTGCAATGGCAGCTAGCGGTGTACCAATACCGAATAGCAAGGTAATGAGGCCTAAATGACTGATGGTTGAATACGCCAGCATACTTTTTAAATCGTGCTTGAATAAAGCAATATATGCGCCTATACATAAGGTGCTCAACCCTGCACCACCAACAATCCATCCCCATTCCGATGTACCAGATAAAGCTGGAAAAAATCGCGCAAGCAAAAATACGCCTGCTTTTACCATGGTGGCTGAGTGCAAATACGCCGACACAGGGGTGGGCGCTGCCATGGCATTCGGTAACCAAAAATGAAATGGAAATTGGGCAGATTTTGTGAATGCGCCCAAAAGAATTAACAGGAGTGTCGGTAGATATAACGCGTGCGCGCGGATGATATCACCAGAGGCCAAAATGATTGATAAATCATAACTCCCCACGATGTTGCCCAATAAAATAAAGCCACCCAATAAAGCCAGCCCACCTGCGCCAGTGATACTCAAGGCCATGCGCGCGCCACTGCGCGCCTCTTCTCGCTGTTGCCAATAACTAATCAATAAAAACGATGATACGCTGGTCAATTCCCAAAAAATGAGTAATTGAATGATGTTTTCTGATAACGCAATGCCTAACATCGCTCCCATAAATAGCATAAGGTATGCATAAAACCGACCCATAGAATCGCGGCTAGACAAATAAAACCTTGCATATATCACGACCAGTAAGCCTATGCCTAAAATCAACAAGGCAAATAACAACCCTAAACCATCTAATCTGAAGGTTAGGTTTAAATCGATAGATGGTATCCATGTAATGGTTTGGATAATGGTTTGGCCACTGAATACCGTAGCGCATAAAGGATATAAAAGTAGCAAACAACTCAGGCAGGTAATCACAGCAGCAATAGCGCCGTAAGATCTTGAAAGACGCGATAATGTTGCCGCCGCAAGCGCGCCAAAAAAGGGCATTATTAGGACTAAAGCGAGTTGCATGGGTAATATGGAGTTGATTATTTCAAAAAGTGCGCATTATTTATTAAGGTGGATTCAGAATCGAAGTGCAACACCGTTAATCTCAGATAATACCTGCGCAGGGGTTTACCAGCCAAGCGTTTTTCTGGTTCTTGCGTTCAGTTCATTCTGAACACGATGCACATTGTTTGGATTAAGTTGATCTAAACGCATAGATTTAGGGAAATACTGCCGAATCAAACCATTGGGGTTTAATTTCTTGCGCGTTGGTTAGAGCAATACGGGGCAGCAAAGCAAATGTCTGTACCAGTAGCCTTTGACATGGCTTCATGGTGCGCAAATTTTCCGCTTTTCACACTTCACTACATTTTCAACGGCATATTCGCTGATCCATATTCATTAATATACGACGAGAGTTTGATCGGGTGCTACCGCTCAACGACTGATGATGAAGTGAACTCTAAAATCATGAGTACGTGCGCTTTAAAATGTAATGGAGTAGCCAAGATATGCAAATGGCTGCATACGTGTTCCAACAATAGGACTGTTGGCCTGCTCATCACTCAATCTGGTAACAGACGTTCCAAACAGCACAAAACTATCTTTTCCCACTGCATACGACCCATTCACACCCACTTTAAATTCAGTTCCGGATCCTGCAGAGTAAGCAGGCCTAGATTGCGAAGTTTCATCTGCGCCTACACCAAAGTAGTAATCGTTAAATTTATGATCGTTCCAGCTAACGCCTAAGCTGCCGTTGAGTTTGAATTTTTTGTCACGAATCAGATTTTTGATATATTGCAACTCTACAGTCTGCCCGTTGCTTGCACCACCCACGTCAAATCCCCACTGTGCATTGAAGGTACCATAATCAGTTTGCCACCGAACTGCTGGCCCTAAATCAACGCTAAAATCACGATCATTCATGCCGCGCGTTAACTTTCCGTCATCCGCATCCCATCCAAATCGAGCTTGTGTAGCCAAACCAAACCTTAAACGTTTGTCATCTGAATCTAGCAACCAAACTCCAGCCTGTAGTGCATTAATGTAAAAACGGTCGCCATAGTTGGCATTAATGATGGGCAGTGCCAATACTCTGAACTCATCTGAACCTGATGTTTTAGGTAATATCGCAACACCAATCCCATAGAGGTTTTTACTACGAGGTATCGCAGTTTCTGTATCTCTATCAATCTTATCGTTACCGTAAGCTGGAGATACAAGAGCTAAACCTGTAATCAAGCTCATGACATTAAAAATTCCAAAATTATTCATAAGTTACTTGTTAATTCCATCTATTCAACAGGGTTGTTAATGTAATCAGTGTTTTTAAATCAAATATAGTTCTCATTATTTGCAGTTAACTGCTCAGGTTTAAATCAAGAATGCAAACCATGAGGCCTTAAACTGCTTCAAATGTTGATCTCCAACGATTCAGCGAAATGAATGTGGTGGTCGAAGATGAGCAATGGGAATTTTTAAGGCGCTCATTTCATACCCAGTTTAATTGACCAATGCCGACTTTCCTCATCACGGGCATGCCAAAATGAAGAGGTTGATTCCTATAGAATTCAGATTTTATTATTTGCTATTTTAAGTGATGAATCTGCGCACTTTTAAGATGAACTTGAGCACTTTTAAAAAGAGATCAATGTGCTTAGGCTTCAAAAAATGAGGGGCAACTTTAGCCAGCCCGCGTAGGGCGCACTCGCATGCAATGCGCCGCATGTAAAATATCTCAATCCTAATGCGATAAATCCCCCTGCAACCCACCTCCCCAATCTTCTGGGTATAGACCTTTTTTCACTCAGCGATGAAACGTGGAATAAGGCCAATCTTTTACTTGTTGCACCAAGCCATGTTTAACAGGGTTGATATGTACGTAATCCATATGTGTACGATACTCAGCTTCATTTTTAATTAGGTGCTCCCTATAGCGCCGTTGCCGGATGCCCTTTTAATTCGCGTCATTCATGCGGCGCACTGCATGCGAGTGCGCCCTACGCGGGCTTTGGTGTACCCTAGCTAAAGTGGAAATTTGTGTTTACGCGCCATAGCGTTACACCCAATGGCAAATGCGCTACATCATTTTGCACACTGCTTCAGTTGTGCAATCACTGGCGTAGCGTCAGTCCACTGTATTGTCATGACTGGTTTACCATCAAGAGACAGTTTAAAAATTTGTTTATCTCGCATACCGTCTAGCGCTGCCATTACCCCAGGCACGGCAAACGCAACCTCGCCTACCTCTCTTGATTTACTGTAACTGAATACCTGAACAGTTTGGGCAGGCTCATCATCTTGCTGGAGAGTTATTTTCAGCTTTTTGACGTTCCTCGGCTTGGGCAATCCTGTGCCTTGAAACATAAGCCAAGCATCTGACTTTGGTTGTTGAAATCCCATAACGGTGACCATGCCGCCCGCTACACCTTCATTTATGTTGCTCGTATATTTAGCAAACGTTGCAACGCATAAATTACCTTCGGGTGTGGGGGTGGAATCGATATTCCATACCCCTTTGGCAAACGCCTCGCGCTTTATCTTTTCTTCTTGCGCCTTTTTCAAGCGGAGACGTTCCAAGTGAGCCAACTCCTGAGGACTACGAACAATACCGTTGCTTCTAGGTCTATCGGAACCAATGGCATCAATAGCAGCCCGACGATCACGCATCATATCCCAGCCGGTGTATTCATACGGAGGACTACAACCATTTCCGTGGTGTTGCATACCTATCGGACAAGCCACCGCTAATGATAGGGACGCTAGCGCAATCAAAAACAATATGGCTAGAGTCTGCATATAGGGTTTTCCTGCGTTCATAGGCAGCTGAAATAACCATCCTAGGGAATGAACAAATTTCTTGTTTGAGGAAATAAGCTTTTACATAATAACGACATTTTTAATCCTGCGAATTAGCGTTTTTTAACAAGCATCTTTTCTACCCAGCCATCGCCTTTATTCGCTGTTACAACAGAGTAGAAGCCATTGGCTTGGGTCCCAGTGTAAATCATCTCATCACTTTTCGTTAAGGTGCCGAGACTCCCTGCTTTTTTAGACGGCTCTTTGAATAGTTTGATATTGGCAAGTTTACCGATCAAAACATCACCTTCGTTCACACTCGTTTGCACAGTAACATTTTCATTCACTGGTGCGCTCTGAGGCGATTCGGCACCTGTGCCGCCGGTCAGATTAGCTAGCTCTTTGCCAGTTTGCGCTGTTTCTGAAATGGCGCCTCTTAGCTGCCGAAGATCCGCTGCTAAATCCGCATAGGTTAGTGTGTTCATCGACAACAATATCATTCCACAAGCAATAATACGCATGACCTAACTCCTTAAATTATTTACATTTGCCAGCGGCTTTAAGTAAAGCGTTGCAGGTCTTACCTTTGTTATTACTACTAGTAGCACCTGACGACCCACCTATTTCACTACACACGGCATCAGAGGCGTCTGAATTGGGTGTCACTATAGACGTGAATCCTGCTGCGACATAACAGTTAAACTTTCTGCCCGATTTAGTGGTCACCAAATAATAAACTTCTGAACTTTTGTTGGGCTCTTGCCGATTTGAAATAGTGAATTCACTTTTATCTAAGCCAAGTGTAAATGCAGTTCTCTGTGTTAAAACGTCGTCAGAAAGTTTGTTGGTTTTCACTAATGCGCATCCAGCCAACGTCAAAGCAAGCACGCTAATAATCAGTTTAGTTTTCTTCATTTTAAGTTCCTATTAGGTATCTAAAGTTTCATCTCGTTGTAGGCGAGAAAATCTAGAGGTCATTATCAGAATATATGGAGTGTCGTACAACCCTACCAAAGTAGGGTGCCCAGTGCATTGGGCAATTTGCTATGATAGTGACGGATATTTTGTTCGCTTTTAGAGGTGACGTATGACCGCACAACAGACAGCGCTTGTGATTGATGACCATCCTTTGGTGGCGCGAGGCATTGCTGATTTTCTGCAATCGCATTGTGCATTTAGCCTGGTGAGTGCAGTAACAGATGTGGAAGATCTTTGGAGGCATCTCGCCTCCAGCGCCTTGCCAGCTCTCATTGTGGTGGATTTTTGGTTGCCTGGCGGCGCATCATTGACACTGTTGAGCGAACTAAAGGCAAAATGCCCACACACCTTACTACTGGTGATTAGCGCTGACGATAATGCTGCTGTGGAAGGCAAAGTACAGGCTGCAGGAGTACAGGGGTTTCTTAACAAACAAGAAGCCCCTGAGGTTTTTGTGCATGCAATTAACACAATTATGAACGGGGACACCTGGTTTAACAATGCAGAGCAGCGGCTCCTAAATACTTATCAACCCAATGAGTTACCTGTGACCTCGCAAGAACTTGGTTTAACGGCAAGGCAAGGTCAAATTTTATCCATGATGATGAATGGCTTGCCCAATAAGCGCATTGCAAAGGCATTAAACTTAACTGAACAAACTGTCAAAGAGCATGTTAGCGGCATTCTAAATAGGTTAGGTGTCAATAATCGTGTAGAGGCGATGACTAAGCTTCGTGGTAAAAGGCTTGAGTAGATGATATTAACGAGTCTTTTTAATCCTAAAGAGCAGCAGGAAGTTACTGTAACGCTCAACGACATAAGCTTAGAAGGTCGAGCACGTTTGCTTGACATGGCGTACACAAGATTACGTTATGGCTTTACTACCATGCCAATCATTAGTGGGATTTTTGCTTGGTACTATCATCAAAATAACGCAAATTATTACGTGATCGTATGGTCTCTTTGCTATTGTTGTGCCGCTGTATTTTCATATGTTCTTTACAAAATTTATCTGAAAAACCAAAAATCCTTATCTGCAGCAGATATGCTAAGAGTTTGGCTTCCTCGTATACACAGCATTGTGATTGTGCATAGCATAGGGCTAATGCTGTTATTACCTATGGTAAGTAGCACGGCTACTCTCGAGTTCAAGTATTTATTTATACTCACATTAACAGCAGTTATGGCTAGCAATGCTACACATCAATCGCCCATGCTAAGCGTTTTTAATAGGCTACTCATATTTGGTTGGCATGGCACGGTTTTACTGATGCCTTGGACATTTTATGATCATTGGCAATTCATCATGCCACTATCCGCCATCTACAGTGTCGCCATGTATCGCCATGCGCTGGTGACACATCGTTTTTTTGTAAGGATGATTTGGCTAGAAGAAGAAGGCGCGCGTTTAGCAGCAAGCTATAAATCCGCTAAAGAAAGTGCTGAGACTGCACTTCAAGCTAAAAACCAGTTTCTAACTACGGCCAGCCACGATTTACGTCAGCCTGTGCATGCCATGGGGTTTTTAATAGAGTCCATTGTGAGGCGAAACCAAGATGCGTCGATTGAACCAGCGCTTAGAGATTTAAAGCAGAGTGTACGCTCGGTAACGCAAATGTTTAACGCATTACTTGATTTATCTAAAATAGAACTCGGGCAGGTTAAACTAAGTGCAGGCAATGTTTATTTGGATGGTCTTATTCAAGAAATCGCCACACTCTTTAATGAAGAAGCACGTGCTAAAAACCTAGACATTCTTACTCGCCACAGCAGGAGCAATGCAATGGTGAATGTAGACGGTACGTTGCTACACCAATCTGTCATGAATTTAATGCACAATGCTTTGCGCTATACCAAACAAGGCGGTGTATTAATAGCCGTTCGCAGGCGTGGTGGCGATTGGCAGATTGACGTGTGGGATACAGGCGTCGGTGTCGCTTCAGAAGACAGCAGCCATATTTTTTCACCGTTTTATCGTAATGAGCATGCATGGCGAATCGATAGTGCTGGCCATGGCTTGGGCTTGGCGGTAGTGGCTCGCTGTTGTGAAATGATGGGCTGCCAATACGGGTTTAGGTCACGGTTAAATCGGGGCTCACATTTTTGGTTGCGCTTACCAGCGTTGACAGGCCGTTTGCAATCGCTACGGATCGTAAGTGAAACTAAGTCCCACGCCTTGAAATCAGACTATGCACAACTATCGGGTACATGCTTAATTATCGATGATGACCCACAGGTAATCAGCGCTTGGGAATCGCTGCTTAACACTTGGGGTGTTGATGTGCGATGTGTTGAATCTGGCAAACAGGCTTTAGAGATTTTAGATGCAGGTTTTGCTCCTAATGCAATTTTGTGTGATCAGCGCCTGCGTGCTGGAGAAAGCGGGTTTGACGTGTTACGCAACTTACTAGAACGTTGCCCAGAAGCCAGTGGCGCGATGGTGAGTGGGGAGTTCAACTCCTCTGAATTGATAGAGGCAGAAAATGAGGGTTACCTTGTGTTACACAAACCACTAGAGCCCGAGGTGCTTTTTACGTTTCTTTCACGCTGGCTTGCAAAATCAGCAAATAGTCACAACATATCCGCATTGTAGCGAAAATAATCGTAGATTTGATTCTCTAACAAGCAAAGCAAGCCCAAGCCAAGATGTTTCTGTCTGGCCATTCTAACTCGGCAGAACTGCCAAATTAGCTCGCGCAGTATGCAATTTTTTGTAGCTGTCGATGAGTCGGTGGTGCCTGTCTAACCCTTGCAGTTGCATACTCGTGGGCGTCAACCCAAAGAAGCGCACGCTGCCTTCAACTGAGCCAATCACGGCGTTCATTCTGGCATCTCCAAACATGCGACGGAAGTTAACTTCGTAATCGGCTATCGCCAACTCGTCGTCCAGCACAACCTCGAGCACCACATTCAATGCCTGATAGAACAATCCACGTTCTAGCGTGTTGTCGTTATATTGCAAAAATGCACCCACCAACTCATGCGCTTGCTCTAATTGCTGCAGGGCGAGATGAATCAGCAGTTTCAACTCCAGCACGGTGAGCTGACCCCATTCGGTATTTTCATCAAACTCAATGCCAATCAAGGTAGCGATATCGCCATAATCGTCCAGCTCGTTACTCTCCAAACGCTCAAGTAGCGCTTCTAGACTGGCGTCATCCAGTTGATGCAGATTCAAGATATCCTCGCGGAACAACAGCGCTTTGTTGGTGTTATCCCACACTAGATCTTCTATCGGATAAATTTCTGAATAGCCCGGCACCAATATCCGACAAGCAGTGGCACCTAACTGGTCATACACCGCTACATAAGCTTCTTTACCCATGTCTGCCAGAATGCCAAACAAGGCCGCTGCTTCGTCGGCATTCGCATTTTCACCCTGAGCAGAGAAGTCCCACTCCACAAATGCGTAATCCGATTTGGTACTGAAAAAGCGCCACGACACAATGCCGCTGGAATCAATAAAGTGTTCCACAAAGTTATTCGGCTCGGTCACCGCTTCACTGGCAAAAGTGGGTTGGGGTAAATCATTCAGGCCTTCAAAGCTACGGCCTTGTAGCAGCTCGGTCAGGCTGCGTTCCAGCGCGACTTCCAGTGTGGGATGTGCGCCGAACGAGGCAAACACACCACCAGTCCGTGGATTCATTAAAGTCACGCACATGACCGGATATTGCCCACCCAGCGAAGCATCTTTGACCAGCACTGGGAAGCCCTGCTCTTCTAGCCCTTGGATGCCAGCCACAATGCTAGGATATTTCGCCAGCACTTCATGCGGCACATCAGGCAATGCAATTTCGCCCTCGATGATTTCGCGCTTGACCGCCCGCTCGAAAATTTCTGATAAACATTGCACCTGTGCTTCGGCCAGCGTATTGCCAGCACTCATGCCATTGCTGACGTACAAATTTTCAATCAGGTTGGACGGGAAATACACCACATCGCCGTCCGACTGCCTTACAAATGGCAACGAACATATCCCACGTTCAGCATTGCCAGAGTTGGTATCGATCAGGTGCGAGCCACGCAATTCGCCATCGGGGTTATAAATTTCCAGCGTGTGTTCATCGAGTATCTCTTTCGGCAGTGAATCTTTGCGGCCAGGTTTGAACCAGCGCTCATTCGGATAATGCACAAATTCTGCATTGGCAATGTCTTCGCCCCAGTAGGAACCTGCGTAGAAATGGTTGTTACTCAGCCGCTCAATATACTCGCCCAAGGCCGACGCCAGTGCACTTTCTTTGGTGGCGCCCTTGCCATTGGTAAAGCACATGGGCGAATGCGCATCGCGGATATGCAACGACCACACATTAGGAATAATATTGCGCCATGACGCGATTTCAATCTTAATGCCCAAGCTTGCCAGTAGCCCCGACATATTGGCGATGGTCTGTTCTAAAGGTAAGTCCTTGCCAGTAATGTAGGTGCGCGACTCGGCAGATGGATTCACCATCAACAAAGCTTGCGCATCTTCGTCCAAGTTAGCGACTTCTTCAATCACAAACTCGGGTCCGGCTTGCACCACTTTTTTCACCGTGCAGCGATCAATGGAGCGCAAAATACCCTGACGATCTTTATCAGAGATATCGGCTGGTAACTCAACCTGAATCTTGAACATCTGCTTGTAGCGATTCTCCGGGTCCACCACATTGTTGTGCGATAGGCGGATATTGTCGGTAGGAATATTGCGCGTGCTGCAGTATAACTTTACAAAATAAGCCGCACATAGCGCCGAGGACGCCAGAAAATAATCGAAAGGACCAGGCGCCGAGCCGTCGCCTTTATAGCGAATAGGCTGGTCGGCAATCACCGTGAAGTCATCAAATTTTGCCTCAAGGCGAAGCTTATCGAGAAAGTTGACTTTGATTTCCATGGGGATAATTCCAAGAATGCTGCACAAATGCTGAGGCGGCTATTATCCCTCACATCACCGATATCGTGTAATACATCAACGCTTTGCATTGATGTTGGCTTATCAACATAATTGCTCAGAGAGATTCTGTGCTGGAGAAACGCTCTATATGCTGCTTTGATGCCAGCACTATTAAAATCTTGATTGATCTGAATCTGTGGCATATCTAAATCTAGAGTAAGCGTTTTATCGCTAGACACATAGTAAGTAGCGCCTGCGCTTCAATAATCTACATGATAGGGCTCAATCCTTGCGTGAATCAGACGATTAGACTCTACCAAAGTGAATGCGACCTTGGTTGGAAGCAGCTAGCGTTTCTACAATGATAAATTCAGTGGGCTGATCCATTTTTAACGCCTGCTTAAAATGTTTATTTGGTAGTAATTGCTTGAGTTGATGATGCCTGACTAGCTGCTGCATGAGTGTTTTAAGCCCTTCGTGTTCTGACTTAGTGAAATGACCAAAGAAATACGCATCATTTTTATCGGCTATTCTCGATAGAATATGAACCGCTCACTATTATTCCTCTGTGTACGCCAGTGCACAGAACATTCCCCTGTAGTCTGAGATACTCGCTGCAATATCTAGGTGCTAGGCACCGCGGTTTCCACGAGGAGAAATATATGGCTCAGACAATACATCTACCAAAGGCAATACAAAAACACAGTTTGGCGTTGCGATTACCCAGTGTAATCACAGGCAAATTTATCGGCACCGCAATGGTGAGTATGCTTTTACTTGGCGGATGCGCCTCTAAGCCAGTGCCGCCGACAGCAGAGCTACAAGCGGCAGAGCAGGCAATCACAAGTGCTGAGCGTGCGCGTGTCGCTGATTATGCCTCGGTAGAATTGAGTGAGGCGCGAGACAAATTATCGGCAGCGCGTAGCGCAGTACAAGAGGAAAAAATGGTTAAAGCCCAACGCCTAGCGCAACAGTCGCGCGTCGACGCTGAATTAGCTTCTGCCAAAGCCGAAGTAGCTAAAGCACGCGTGGTCAATGAGCAGATGCAAAAAGGGACGGACACACTGAAACAGGAAATGCAGCGTACGACAGGAGATCAATAATGAAAACGCCAATTTGTACTACCAGAACACTCATCGCCACTGCTGTTGCCTCTGTCATGCTGATGGCATGCTCATCTACACCAATCCAGCCTGCGCAAGTCAGCAATGCGCGTATGAAGCTAACACAGCTGCAATCTGACCCACAGCTTTCTAAGCAAGCGCCGGTCGCGATTAAAGAAGCAGAAGTCGCGGTACGTGCTGCTGAGATTCCTCAGGGTGACCCAGAGAAGGATGCACACCTGATGTACATTGCAGAGCGCAAAGTGGACACCGCGCAAGCACTGGCGGAAAGTCGCTTATTAGTGGATCAGCGCGCAATCTTAAGTCAGCAACGCGAGAGTGCACGCCTTGATTCGCGCACACAAGAAGTGGACATTCAACGTAACAAGGCAGAGTCCGCACGTATGGACACGTTGGTCGCACAACAGGAAGCCGACAATGCGAGAAGAAAGGCAGAATCGGATCGCATGAATGTATTGGCTGCGCAACAAGCGACCGCTGCGGCTCAGCAGAAAACGGCTGACTTACAGCGCCAAATTGAAGAGCTCAATGCCAAACCCACCGAACGTGGACTGGTGGTGACTTTAGGCGACGTATTGTTTGATACAGATAAGTCTGCGCTCAAGAGCGGTGCAGCTACAAACCTTGCAAAACTAGCGACCTTTCTCAACCAGTATCAGGATCGCTCCGTCATTATCGAAGGTCATACCGATAGCGTCGGTAACGACGATTACAATCTGAGCTTGTCGCAGCGTCGTGCAGATGCAGTCAAAATGTGGCTGATGAATCAGGGCATAAATTCTGGTCGCCTCGTCACAACTGGCAAAGGTGAGACTACGCCAGTCGCAGGCAACGACAATGCATCTGGGCGCCAGCTAAACCGACGTGTTGAAGTCATCATCGAAAATCCTAGTACCACGCCAGATTAACATCACAGGCTAGGGAGTCGTGTGATAAATCTTAGAGCGAAGCAAGGCGCACCCGTATAGGGTGCGCTTAATTCTGATTAGGCAAAGTAACAAAGCTCAGCTTGTGTATACCTGAGTTCTGGATTTCTGAAATGACTTCTGCAATCAATTGATAACGTGTCTGTGCATCTGCTCTTAAGTGCACTTCAGACAATGATGAGTTTATTTTTGTTAATTTGAGTTGTTGAACAAATGCAGGCTTTGATAATAACTTATCGTTCCAATATATATTGCCAGCTTCATCTAAAGAGAGTGAAACAACCTCTGGCTTTTCTAATAATGGCTGGTTACTTGCCTGTGGGAGATTGATGGTGACTGCATGCTGCAAAAGTGGTGCTGTAATAATAAAAATAACTAAGAGCACCAACATCACGTCTACCAAAGGTGTCGTATTAATTTCTGACATAGGCTGATGTTGATTTGATTGCAAATGAGACGATGAGCTTAGAATACCCATACTGGTTCCTGCATTTTAAAAGGTGTCGTTGTACCTAAGGCTAGATGCACTTCATTTCCAATAGGCTTACCCGTAGTCATCAAAATATGAAGTTGACTGCTAAACACTTCCAACTTAACGTAGAGGGCGCGTTGCAACCTTAATATAAAGTTGTATGCAAGTACTGCTGGTATTGCCACAGCTAACCCAATCGCGGTCATAATTAATGCCTCACCCACGGGCCCTGCAACTGCATCTAATGTGGCTTGTTGCTTTACGCTAATGTTGATTAAGGCATGATAAATACCCCAAACCGTGCCGAATAATCCGACGAAAGGTGCAACACTTCCAATCGTCGCCAACACAGTTAATCCCTTTTCCAATCCAAAGCTAGCATTACTAAACGATTGGCGCATCGCGCGTAAAATAAATTCGTCATAGCTGCAATTCTGAGCAGGAAACTGAGCTTCATGCGCTTGATAATGCCGTGCAGCTTTGATTGCTGCTGAGGTTAAATCTGACATGGGGTGATGGCTGCCCTTTGCTACCTTCAACCCATTATCTATGCTACCTGACTGCCAAAACAGCTTTTCGAACTGTTTAAATTGAGATCGTAAACGGATAAGTTGGTAACACTTATGTAAGATGACATACCAAGTGATGAGAGACATGAAAAGCAATATCAAAGCGACCACTATTGAGATAACACCCCCAGTGGTAATGAACGCAATACCATCTGTATAACCACTTACACTGTTTAACATATCAAACTCCACTATCGTTTTTCGAGATTAAATCTGATTGGTACAATTACATAAGCAGCAATCACTTCTTGGTCAATTTTTGCTGGAATAAATGTCCATTTCTGCACTGCATTTAAAGCAGCAGTATCTAACGATTGCACACCTGCGCTTTCTGATATTTCAATTTGGTCTGGTTTACCATTGGCTGCAACCAACACTCTTAACATCACAACACCTTGTTGCTTCCTGCGTTTTGCATCTACAGGATAAACAGGGGGTGGGTTATTCAGATAAGACACACCAAATTTTGGTGGCTCATACACTGGGAGCTCAGTGGAGTCTGCCATTTCTTCACTACTTTCAGCCACTTGCGATGACTCTGAGACATCCTGATCATCCTCAATCACTTCTTCAAACGCATTCACTGGTTCAGTTGCGATCAACGGCTGTTCAGTGACTATTAATTTTTTTTCAACAATTGGCTTTTTTTTTGGCACTACTTTACGTTGTACTTTTTGCGGTTCGACCTGTGGAATATTAGGTATATTTTCTTCTGCTTTGATTAAGCTCACCTGAATAGGAATTTCAGGCTGAATCGAGTTAGATTGATTCGGGGCTTTTAACAACAAAGAGAATGCTGCTGCATGCAATAGCATGGTAAACAAAGCAACCACCACCTTTACCCATCGGTGGCGCTGATTATTTATGCTCTCTGATGCACCAGAATAAAGTTGAGCGGCTGGGAATGATTGCCACGACAAATGTTCAAGTACACGCTCTGTGACAATCATTTATTCATCCACCTGATACTCAAACTAATTTAGGTGGCAACCTAATCGAACGAAACAATGCGCACATTTGAATAGATTGGCCCTATGGTGCCAGTGCCACCAAAATGACTGGAGGTACCGATATGCAAATAGTTAAATTTATCGACATCCTCGTGCTCCAGCCCATCAAAGTGCAAAACCTTGTCATCTATCCACGTGCTGACTTTGCCATTGTTCCATTCCAATCGAAAACGGTAGGTATGATTTGGATCAAAACTGTCGAATGAATCAAAAGGTTGCCATTCGGTGGCTTTACCAAACCCGCGCGCATGGTACTCAATTTTGAACTGCGGATGTGCCTTGCCGATGCGTAATTCCCAATTGTCGGTATATGGCATATTCATATGCTCATGGTTTTGGAATAAGCTACCCCATAGCCCGAGAAAAATATTTTTATCCGCCGTCAGCTGTTTCTTCGGGTCAAAATTACGAATATCAACTTCCAGAAGACCATGCGAAGACATTGGGGGAATAGCCCATACGATGCGGTCGTTATCCTTAGTGACTGTCCAACCACCCCCCGCAACAAACTGCCCGCCTTCAATCTTGCCTTTACTTTTACCATGTAGGTTGTCATTGATCACCACTCGTCCTGCGTTGGGCTGCATATGTGCCGCATAGATGGCTTTGGTGTCATCGTCAAAAGTCACGGTAAACACAACCATCTGCTCACTCATGGATTCCAAACTCATGTTGAAATCTTTAGGTGTTTTCCCTGACAGCTTGATACCACTGTGGATAATGGGATGCCGTTTTCCATTTTTCCAATGGTAAATACTGCTTTGGCCTGCCGGGTTTTTACCAACAAAGCTGACTCGGTCACGAAAAATATTTGGCTTGCTAAAACTACTAAACTTGCTGGATCCACCCGCCATGTCTGCGCGCGTATCCGCCATCGTATACAACTTGCCTGCAATCATGGCATGTAAGCCATTTTTTTGACCATCTTTGGAAGCTGTTTTAAAGGCAAAATTTTCAGTCTCAAAAGAGCGGTCAACAGCACCATCATTTAGGCCCCCAAAATTCTGCTGTGGCAGATTAGGCAGAAATGTGGACTCATCCACTAGTTTGGCCAACTGGTTGTCTGTATGCACAAAAATCCCTGTACTGCCTTTGGTATCGGATGCCGTTAACAATGTGCGCCCACCTGACACCGTAATATCGTCCATCGCGCCAAATTGAACAGTGCGCCCCTGGACTTGCGTTGTCCAGTCAGCAATCACCTCCAAACGCTGTGCCTGCATGTCATAGCGATAGGCCCCTTGTAAGTGCGCATTTTGCTTAGTGCTTGTGGTGTATCCGCGCCCAACAAATACAATTGCGTTTCCATCAAACACAGGCCGTTTGAAAAACTTAAAGGTCTGCTGCGTCTTAGGCATAAGCGTGTTGGTATCCACTATTTTCTTGAGTTTGCCTTCATCCCAAAGATATATGCCCTGTTGCTCCTGACTCCCAACACCCCTGAACACCATCAGTTGCGCAGTGCCCATGGGGGCAGTTTCAAAATGCGCAAACTGACCTACCCCATCTGGAATTTCGGTTTGCGTATCAACCAGTTTTTTGGTGACGCCGCGCGTGTTGCTATAGATGCCAACAGTGCCCTGCTCACGTTTAGCCACAAAATAAATAGAATCGCCACTGACTGTCGGCGCACTGATAAAATCGACAAACTTCCCAGACTCGTCTGAAAACACCTTGCTGTTATCTGCAATCAGCTCAAAGTTGATGACTGGTAACGGACCATCCGCAGCATTACTGATGCATGGTAAGAGGCTCGTTAGCAAGAGGAGAGTTTGAATAATTTTCATTAGAACAATACCTCCAAGCTCAATCTTGCGTTTCTGGGTGTGCCAGGCAACATGGAGCCTTGGTTATTACCCATGTAGTATTTTCTATCCGTGATGTTGTCAACATTAAGACGCCATATGGCTTTGTTTTGACCTAGAACGTGCATGTAGCTCGCACCAGCGTCAAAGCGGGTGAACCCATCCACCTCAAAAGAGTTGGTAGTATCGCCGTATGAATCGCCCTGTTTGAATAGGCCACCATACAGTGATAAATCTTTAAATATGCCGTGGCTAAAGTTGTATGAGGTCCAAATTCTGGTGGAATGTCTAGGCGCAAGATTCAGTTGGTTACCCTTATTCGCGCCATCCTCAACCTTGGTGTCAAGGTAAGCGTAGGAGGCAGACACACTCCATTCAGGTGTAATCTGACCAATCATTTCTGTTTCAAA
>ENA-UOXP01000016-UOXP01000016.1-mixed-culture-metagenome-genome-assembly--contig:-NODE-16-length-147582-cov-48.643496_pt1 | contig 147582 bp, 130 predicted proteins | sample MGYA00238161_ERZ761639 | MGnify/ENA primary metagenome ERZ761639 (study PRJEB28913, sample SAMN08776760) | mixed culture metagenome | isolation source: Freshwater growth medium | place: USA...
TCATGTGGCTGCTGCTGCACTTCACCCGCCTCATGACGGTGCTCAAGCGCGCCGCCCACCGCCCCATCGGCCACGTGGACAGCGCCGTGATGCTCAACGCCAGGCTCAAACCCGGGGTGACGCTGATGCACGTGATCGCCATGACGCGCTCATTGGGCGAACGACTTTCCGAAGAGGGTGCCGACCCCGAGCTGTACCGCTGGACCGACAACGGCCAGTCCACCGTGGAGGCCGAGTTCCAGCACGGCCAGCTGGTGCGCTGGCAATTGGCGCGGCCGGACCCACAGGCGTCACGCCCGGACAGCCCGGCGCCGTAAAATCGCGGGTTTGGCGACCCGTCCTGCCGGTTGGGCGCTCCCACGAACAACTCACAAGGACCCCCATGAGCCCCATCGTTCCCTCGATGTCCGACCGCGACGGCAAGATCTGGATGGACGGCCAGATGGTGGACTGGCGCGACGCCAAGATCCACGTGCTGACCCACACGCTGCACTACGGCTGCGGCGCTTTCGAGGGGGTGCGGGCCTACAACGCGGTCGGCGGCACGGCGATCTTCCGCCTGGAAGAGCACACCGAGCGCCTGTTCAACAGCGCCAAGATCCTGCGCATGAAGCTGCCCTTCACCATGGAAGAAGCCATGGAAGCGCAAAAAGCCGTGGTGCGCGAGAACAAGCTGGAGAGCTGCTACATCCGCCCGCTGACCTGGATCGGCGACAAAAAGCTGGGCGTGTCACCCAAGGGCAACACCATCCACCTGATGGTGGCGGCCTGGGCCTGGGGTGCGTACCTGGGTGAAGAAGGTCTCAAGCGCGGCATCCGCGTGAAGACCAGCAGCTACACCCGCCACCACGTCAACATCACCATGACGCAGGCCAAGGCGGTGAGCAACTACACCAACAGCATCCTGGCCAACATGGAAGTGACCGACGAGGGTTACGACGAAGCGCTGTTGCTCGATGCCTCGGGCTTTGTGTCCGAAGGCGCTGGCGAAAACATCTTCGTGGTGAAAAACGGTGTGATCTACACGCCCGACCTCTCGGCCGGCGCGCTCAACGGCATCACGCGCAACACCGTCTTCTACATCGCCAAGGACCTGGGTATCGAGATCATCCAGAAGCGCATCACGCGCGACGAGGTCTACATCGCCGACGAGGCCTTCTTCACCGGCACCGCCGCCGAAGTGACCCCCATCCGCGAACTCGACCGCATCGAGATGGGCAAGGGCGACTATGTGGGCACGCGCGGCCCCATCACCGAGAAGATCCAGAGCGCGTTCTTCGACATCGTCAACGGCCGCAATCCCAAGTACGCCCACTGGCTCACGAAGGTCTGAACACCATGACCACCCCAGCCATCGAACTCCAGGCCAGCGACCTCAACGCCCAGGGCGGCGTGTTCTGTCCGAACAAGCTGGCCGACATGAAGCTCTGGAACAGCCACCCCAAGGTGTACCTGGACGTGGGTCACAGCGGCGAAGCCAAATGTCCTTATTGCGGCACGGTTTACCGCCTGAAGGCTGGCGAATCGGTTTCACACGGACACTGATCCGTCGGGTGTGTCCGCTGGCAACAGCGGTTTGGTGAAGATAATGCGTGGTCCATGGCAGCGTGCTGCTGCCCCAAGACAGCCACCTTTAGGGACGTTTCATGATTCTGATCACCGGCGGCGCTGGCTTCATCGGCGGTAACTTCGTGCTCGACTGGCTGGCCCAGTCGGAAGAACCCGTCATCAACCTCGACAAGCTCACCTACGCGGGCAACCTGGAGAATCTCGCCAGCCTGCAGGGCGACGCGCGCCATGTGTTCGTGCAAGGCGACATCGGCGATGGCGCGCTGGTGGCCCGCCTGCTGGCCGAACACCGGCCGCGCGCGGTCATCAACTTCGCCGCCGAGAGCCACGTGGACCGCTCCATTCACGGCGCGGAGGATTTCATCCAGACCAACATCGTCGGCACCTTCCGCCTGCTGGAAGCGGTGCGTGCGCATTGGTCCGGTCTTGCCGCCGACGAGAAGTCTGCGTTCCGCTTCCTGCACGTGAGCACCGACGAGGTCTACGGCAGCCTGGCACCCGACGCGCCCGCGTTCACCGAAACCCACGGCTTCGAGCCCAACAGCCCCTACTCGGCCAGCAAGGCCGCCAGCGACCACCTGGTGCGCGCCTGGCACCACACCCACGGCCTGCCGGTGCTCACCACCAACTGCAGCAACAACTACGGGCCCCTCCACTTTCCCGAGAAGCTGATCCCGTTGATGATCGTCAACGCACTCGCCGGCAAGCCCCTGCCGGTGTACGGCGACGGCATGCAGGTGCGCGACTGGCTGTATGTGAAGGACCACTGCAGCGCCATCCGCCGCGTGCTCGACGGCGGCCGGCTGGGCGAAACCTACAACGTGGGTGGCTGGAACGAAAAGCCCAACCTGGAGATCGTGCGCACCGTCTGTGCGCTGCTGGATGAGTTGCGCCCACGCAGCGACGGCCAGCCCTACGCCAGCCAGATCAGCTACGTCAAAGACCGCCCCGGCCACGACCGCCGCTACGCCATCGACGCGCGCAAGATCGAACAAGAACTCGGCTGGAAGCCCGCCGAAACCTTCGAGAGCGGCATCCGCAAAACCGTGCAGTGGTACCTGGATCACCCCGCCTGGGTGGCCAACGTGCAGAGTGGTTCTTATCGGCAGTGGGTGCAGGCTCAGTACGCCACATCTGCACAGCATTGAAAAGTCTTCACATGCAGTCAGAAACTCAATACAACTCGGTTGAGGTCGATGACACCGTCGACCTGCAAGACTTGCTACTCACCATCGCTGAGAACTTTCGACTTTTGGTTTTGGGCTCATTGTTCGTGGGCGCACTGGCCTATGGCGCCGCATTTTTGATGCCAGAGACTTACGAAAGCAGCGCCATACTGAAAATAGACGCTCCAAATGAGACACAGGAGTCGGGATTTGTGAACGCGGGTATGTCGCCGGCCGACATGGCCGCATTGATCACAACCAATGCAGTTCTGAGTCGCTCACTGCGTTCGCTGGGCCAACTGAATGGCACAGACGAACGTGAGGCCGAAGATCGACTCAACGAACTGCGGGGCAATGTGAATGTGAAAGTCGGCCGTGCGGACGGTTTGCTAACACTGAAGGTAACGGCGCCATCCGCAGCGGCGGCAGAAAAAACTGCAAACACGATTCTGAAGTCTGCATTTGAAGAATCGAGGTCTAGAGACGCAGACCATGACAAGTTACAAGCCGAGGTGGTACTGACCAAGCAACTGCTTGCAGAGTTGGAAGATGCAAGCGACCTAGCGAGAAACAGACTGGCCAAAGCAAAAGTGAGTGCCAGCGCTGACATCGGCGAACAAGCCGACACCTTGGCTAGACTGGCAATTAGTCGAATTGAGCTGCAAAACAGACTGCACTTGTTGGAGCGCAGAGCAACTGGGGTGTCGGACAGCAATCTGCTGCAGGGTCCTACCTTGCCATTGAGCCCTGTGTCACCTCGCAAAGCGCTGATTGCATTGCTCGGGGCGCTGGGCAGCGGATTTGCGCTGCTGATGTTTGTGTTTATGCGCCAAGCTTGGAAAACAAATTCCATGACTGAACAGCAACGTCAGCGGTGGCTCGCCTTGCGAAAAAAATACGGGCTCAAGCACTGACATGAAGGCGGCCACCAGACTGCTACTGCTTGGCAAAAACGGCCAGGTCGGCTGGGAACTGCAGCGCAGCCTGGCGCCGCTGGGCGAGCTGGTGGCGCTGGACCGGCACAGCACGCTGGAGGACGGTGGCTGCGGTGACCTGAACGACCTGGACGGCCTGCGCGAAACCGTGAGGCGGCTGCGTCCCGACGTGATCGTGAACGCCGCGGCGCACACCGCCGTGGACAAGGCCGAAAGCGAGCCCGAACTGGCGCGTGCGTTAAACGCCACGGCACCTGGCGCGCTGGCCGAGGCCGCTCACGCTGTGGGCGCTCTGCTGGTTCACTATTCCACCGACTACGTGTTCGACGGCAGCGGCACCGCACCGTGGACCGAAGACGCCGCCACCGGCCCGCTGAGCGTGTACGGGCAAACGAAGCTGGAAGGCGAGCAGCTGATCGAAGCGTCCGGCGCGCGCCACCTGATCTTTCGCACCAGCTGGGTGTATGCCGCGCGCGGCGCCAACTTTGCCAAGACCATGCTGCGCCTGGCGATGGAACGCGAGCGGCTCACCGTGATCGACGACCAGTTCGGTGCGCCCACCGGCGCCGAGTTGATTGCCGACGTGACGGCGCACGCCATCCGCCAGACATTGCGCAGCGACGCTGGTGGCGGTGTTCACCACCTGGCTGCCGCGGGTGAAACGACCTGGAACGGCTACGCCCGCTTTGTGCTGGAGACCGCCCGCGCCCTCCAACCCGATCGGTCGCTGAGGGCGCAGGACGTGGCGCCCGTGCCCACCAGCGCATTCCCAACCCCCGCCCAACGGCCTTTGAATTCGCGACTGGACACCGCCCGGCTGCGCAGCACCTTCGGGCTGAACCTGCCGCACTGGCAACGCGGTGTGCGGCGTATGCTCGCCGAAATTCTTTGAGACACCACGCATGACACAACGCAAAGGCATCATCCTGGCCGGCGGCTCCGGCACCCGCCTGCACCCGGCCACCTTGGCCATCAGCAAACAGCTGCTGCCGGTGTACGACAAGCCGATGATCTACTACCCGCTGACCACGCTGATGCTGGCCGGCATCCGCGACGTGCTCATCATCAGCACCCCACAGGACACGCCCCGCTTCCAGCAACTGCTGGGCGACGGCAGTGCCTGGGGCATGAACCTGCAATACGCCGTGCAACCCAGCCCCGACGGCCTGGCGCAGGCCTTCATCATCGGTGCGGACTTCGTGGGTAACAGCCCCAGCGCCCTGGTGCTCGGCGACAACATCTACTACGGCCACGACTTCACCACCCTGCTGGCGGACGCCGACCAACAGGCCAGCGGTGCCACCGTGTTCGCCTACCACGTGAACGACCCCGAGCGCTACGGCGTGGTGGCCTTCGACGCTCAGGGCAAAGCCCGCAGCATCGAGGAAAAACCCGCCCAGCCGCAAAGCAACTACGCCGTGACCGGCCTGTACTTCTACGACCAACAGGTGGTGGACATCGCCAAAGCCGTGAAGCCCAGCGCGCGCGGCGAACTCGAGATCACCGCCGTGAACCAGGCCTACCTGGACCTGGGCCAGCTCAACGTGCAGATCATGCAGCGCGGCTACGCGTGGCTGGACACCGGCACACACGACAGCCTGCTCGAGGCCAGCCAGTTCATCGCCACGTTGGAACACCGCCAGGGCCTCAAGATCGCCTGCCCGGAAGAAATTTCATGGCGGCACGGCTGGATCGACAGCGCCAAGCTCGAAGCCCTGGCCCAACCCATGCTCAAGAACGGCTACGGCCAGTACCTCGTGCGATTGCTCAAGGATCCGGTGATCCGATGAAAGTCACCCCCACCGCCATCCCCGACGTGCTCATCATCGAACCGAAGGTGTTCGGCGACGAGCGCGGCTTCTTCTACGAGAGCTTCAACCAGAAGGTCTTCAATGAAGCGACCGGTCTTGACGTGAACTTCGTGCAGGACAACCACAGCCGCAGTGCGAGGGGGGTGTTGCGGGGGTTGCACTACCAGGTGCCCCCACATGCGCAGGGGAAACTGGTGCGGGTGGTGCGGGGTGCGGTGTTTGACGTGGCGGTGGACATTCGCAAGGGATCGAAGAGCTTTGGCCAATGGATTGGTGTGGAGCTCACTGAAGAAAACCACCGGCAACTGTGGGTGCCGCCGGGCCTGGCCCACGGGTTTTTGGTGATCAGTGAGACGGCAGATTTTCTTTATAAGACCACCGACTACTACGCACCACAGCATGAGCGCTGCATCTTGTGGAGTGACACCGACATCGCGATCGAATGGCCAAAAGGCATTGAGCCCCAGCTTTCGGTCAAGGACCGCGTCGGGCAAAGGCTGCTAGAAGCAGGGGTGTTCTCATCAATGTGATCGTGATGCCGCTCGCCCATCCGTCCTACAAACGGATGGGCCCCTCTGCCATCGCTTCCCGCGCACTGGCACACAACCATGGCGCCTGGCAAACAAGCAAAACCCGCTAACCCTTCCATTCGAACCAATGAAAACTGCAATCGTGACCGGCATCACCGGGCAAGACGGCGCCTATCTGACCGCACTCCTGCTCTCCAAGGGCTACAAGGTGTTTGGCACGTACCGGCGAACCAGCTCCGTGAACTTCTGGCGTCTGGACGAACTGAATCTGCGAGGGCACGACCGCCTGGAACTGGTGGAGCATGACCTGACCGACCTGGGCAGTTCGGTGCGACTGCTCGATCGGTGCAAGCCGGACGAAATCTACAACCTGGCAGCGCAAAGCTTCGTGGGCGTGTCTTTTGATCAACCCATCACGACCGGGCACATCACAGGCTTGGGGGCAGTGCACATGCTCGAAGCGATCCGCATCGTTGACCCCAAGATCAGGTTCTATCAGGCGTCCACCTCCGAGATGTTCGGACTCGTTCAGCAGGTACCGCAAACCGAGCAGACACCCTTCTACCCTCGGAGTCCCTACGGTGTCGCCAAACTCTATGCTCACTGGATGACCGTCAACTACCGTGAGTCCTACGGCCTGTTCGCAGCCAGCGGCATCCTGTTCAACCACGAATCGCCCCTGCGGGGGAAAGAGTTCGTGACACGGAAAATCACGGACGGGGTGGCCCAGATCGTCCACGGAAAACTAGATCGTCTGGAGCTTGGCAACCTGGACGCATGTCGCGATTGGGGCTTTGCCCAAGACTATGTCGATGGCATGTATCGCATGCTGCAAACGGCGGAAAGCGGGACCTTCGTGCTCGCGACCAACCGGACCGAAACCGTCCGCCGCTTTGTGACGATGAGCTTTTCTGCAGCCGGGATCGACCTCGAATGGCAGGGCACCGGGGTCGATGAAAAAGGCCTGAATGTGAAGACAGGCAAAGTTCTTGTTGGTATCAATCCCAAGTTCTACCGGCCCGCAGAAGTCGAACTCCTGATCGGCGATGCGTCGCTGGCCGAATCGAAGCTGGGATGGAAGGCCTCCACACCCCTGGAGGAGCTTTGCAAAACTATGGTCGAAGCCGATCTGAAAAGAGTTGAGCATGGCTTTCCTTGGTAGTCAGCGCGCACTCATCACGGGACGGTTTGGCTTCACCGGGACACACCTCGCCAAATTCCTCGAGCTCCGGGGCTGGGAGGTTTTTGGACTCGATCGAACTGAAGACTCGAACGCCGACAACACGCCGACCATCGACATCAACGACACCGGGTCGGTCGTCCAACGACTGACGGAAGTCCGACCCACGCACATCGTTCACCTCGCAGCCCATTCGCACGTCGTGGGTGACCCGCTCGCCTTCTACCGCGTCAACCTGCTCGGTACGGAATCGCTGATGGAGGCCATCGCTTCCTCCGGCATCAAACTCGCCAAGGTTTTGATTGCCAGCAGCGCCACCGTGTACGGCAACGCCGATCACAGCCCCATCACCGAAGACGAACCGCTGCGGCCCATGAACCACTACGCGCTGAGCAAGGCGAGCATGGAACAGATGCTGTTCAAGTGGCAAGCACGGTTACCCATCGTCATCACCCGTCCTTTCAACTACACAGGGCCAGGGCAGTCCGAAGCCTTTGTGATGCCCAAGATAGTTCACGCGTTCCACAGGCGCGACCCGGTCATCAGACTCGGCAACCTCGACGTTGCCCGGGATTTGTCGGACATTCGGTTCGTGTGCGAGGCCTACCTCCGCCTGCTGCAAGCCCAGAGCACCGGGCAGACCTTCAACATCTGCTCTGGAAGCAGCATCCACCTTCTGCGCGTCCTAGAGCTGCTGCGCGAGATTTCCGGCCACGATCCACGCATCGAGGTTGATCCGGCCTTCGTGCGCAAGGACGAAATCAAAGAACTGTGCGGAAGCCCACGGCGTCTGTTCGATGCCGTCGGAGAGATCCCCTTGATTTCGCACCGCGACATCCTCGACCACATGTATCGAGCACTTAGCGGCGACGCGACCCTTGCAACCCCGACCCAAAGCTGACCCATGCGCATCTGCTTCTTTGCCAACATGGGGCGACACGCCAACTGGCGCGAGATGTTCAACAAGGTGGAGTTCTACCGAGTCGACATTCGCCTGCTCACTGAACTCGGTCACGAAGTGGTGCTCGCGGGACACCCGAGAAGCCTCGACCGCCGCGCCGACCTTTATTACTGCTGGTGGTGGGGCCATGCTCCGTTTGCCTTGGCTCTGGGAGCGTTGCGCCGCAAGCCCGTGCTGGTCACCGGCGCGTTCGACTACGCTACGTGCCGGGAAGAAATCCCGGGCATGTGCTACCTTGATCGGCCACGCTGGCAGCAAGAGGTCCTGAAAGCCTCGCTGCGCCATGCCAGCGCAAACCTGTTCATTTCCGCCTACGAACACGACGAAGTCACCAGCAACCTCAGGGTCAACAACCCTGTGTTGGCGCCCCTGGCGGTGGACACCCAGTTCTACCGACCTGGCTCCTCCGCCAGCGAGTCCGCAACCGGAGACGCACCGTACTTCTTCTCCGTTTCCTGGACCAGCACCACCAACGTGATCCGCAAGGGCGTTCGTCAGACGATCGAGGCCTTTGCCCGCATTGCCCCCGAACTGCCTGGGGCCAGACTCAAGCTTGCCGGCAAGCCCGGCGATCACCAAGTCAAGCTCCAGGAATTGGCGCAAGGCCTAGGCATACAGGATCGAGTCGATTTCCTCGGCATGATCTCCGACGAAGAAAAGCGCGACCATTACCAGCGCTGCCTCGCATACGTTCAACCCACCCTGTACGAAGGCTTCGGGCTCGCCATTGCCGAAGCCATTGCGTGTGGCAGCAAGGTCGTCACCTCCGACAGGGGTGCGGTACCTGAAGTTGCCGGCGATTTCGGAACCTGCATCCCCCCCAAAGACGTGCATGCCATCGCGGCCGCCATGCTGCAAAGTGCTCGCTCGCCCCGCGACCCAAAAGAGCGCGAGAACGCACACCGATGGATCGAGAACAAGTATTCGCTGGAACAGCGCCGGCAGGGGCTGCAGGGCATCCTGGCAAGCTACGGCTGAGACGCCCAGCCCATCCGCGCGCCTGATCAACCCATTCGGAAAAGCATGATCAAAAACAAGCTCAATGTTGGCTGCGGCAAGGACATTCGCCCGGACTTCGTCAACCTCGACGTCGCGCCGCTGCCCGGCGTCGATGTCGTGCACGACCTGACTCGCAAGCCCTGGCCCTTCGAAGACAACCGGTTCGAGCACATCGAACTCATCAACGTGCTGGAACACCTGCCCGACACCATCGGTACGCTGGAAGAACTGCACCGCATCGCCCGAGACGGAGCGACCCTCATCGTGCGAGTGCCCTTCTGGAACTCACCCGACATGCTGGCAGACCCCACCCACAAGCGTAGCTTCAGCGAGCGCACGCTCAACTTCTTCGATCCCGCTTTCCCGGAATGCAGGGATCGCCCCTACTACAGCTCTGCCCGGTTCCGGATCGTGCGCAAGTCGTGCTACATCCGCTTCTTCTACTACCTGCGAATCAACAACTCATTGCTCACGCGCGCCCTGTTTTTCCTTGCCCGCTTCGCGGGCGCCGTCGTCTGGGTGGTGGAATTCGATCTCGTGGCAGTGAAAGAGGAAATCGCTTGAACCCAGCGCCACACCGGAAAACAGACCAGCCAAAGGGTGCGTGGACATGAAGAAAAACGTGGTCTACGTTGCCCTGTCTGTATTTGGCGTGCAGGGCGCCGTGTACCTGGGGCAATTCATCCTCGCTGGCATGCTACCCGCCGACCAGTTTGCCATCGTCCGCACGGCGGAAGCCTCACTGCAACTTCTCTCAGCAATTGCACCTCTCGGCGTCTCTCTACTCGTCGTTCGCCTGGCCGCACAGACCACCGACTCGCAGAGTCTCGGGCGCTCTCTCAGCTCCTACCTCGCCTTCGCCCTGGTGGCCGGCATTGCAGTTGCTGGCATCTGCAGCCTTCTGATCGGTACCTTTGGCCAGCGCGATTCAGACCCGTATCTGCTCGGCATGGTTTGGGTGCTGGTGCTCACAAACGTTAGCCGGACAGCCTTGAACTTCCTGTACGGAAAAGAACGTTTCGCCACCGTGTCAGTCACCAACTTCGCTATCGCGCTTTGTTACCTCGCGGCGCTGGTGGCTCTTGTCAAGCTGGTGGGCCTGCCCGGATGGATCGGCGCCAAATACTTGATAGAGACCGCCTTCCTCGTGGTTAGCCTTGCATTTGTATGGCGTCACTTAGGGCGCGTCATTGCGTCGGCCCGCCTATATGCCGAACTCGCGCGCGAAGGCTTTGCCGTGTCGCTCTCACTCCTGTTCCGAACCGGGCTAGACACCATGCCCCTATTGATACTTGCCTACCTTGGAGCAAGTGACCAAGAAGTTGCTACCTTGGGATTGTGCACGCTGATTGTTGCAGCAGTGATGATTCTCCCAACGAGTATCAACACCATTCTTCTACCCAAGTACAACACCTTAACAACAAGAGATCCCAAAGCATTACCCGCTTTACATGCACGATACCAAACCTTGCACGCCATTTTCGGCGCTTTTTTAGCCGCCTTAATCACGTTAGCCGCTTGCGTGCTAAATGACAAATTCCCCCATCGTTTTGAAAACATTGTTCCGATGCTAGCGCTTCTATCGGCCTCCATTCCACTCAAGGCTGTGGGATCCCTAAATGCAAATGCATTATTCTCAAAAAAGCAGACCAAGACTGGAACAAAGATTCATGGAATAGCATTTGCAGCAAGCATTACTTCAATCACCCTTCTTACTCCCAAATACGCTATCTGGGGAGCCATCGCACCAGCTGTTGCGATTGAAATTATCACTGCAGCATTATTGATTCATTTCAATAAGAAAACCCTTGTTACATGAGCCACCAAGCATCATTTGGATTTGGAAAGCTGCCGAGATAATCTCAAAGTCCCTTTTCTACTCGTTGATTGCTAAAGCCTAAGAGACTAAAATGAACAAACGACATCAAAAAGCGGCCGTTGAACTAAAAAATGGCGCGTAAATTTTGCTTGCAAAACATTTAAGTTATTGAAATTGAATCAATCCACCCTCAAGCTTTTTGTCGTGCTGTTTTTGCTTATCTCCGCTCTGTTCGGATGGGGGCTGATCGCCGTGCTTGGGCGCCCGAATGCTAGCAGCAATGTTACCCTAACTATAATTTCTTATTTTGCAATCGTATTTTTGGTTTATAAAATTGCATCCAAGCGGATGGCTCCAATCTGGATGGCAATCTTCTTATTGATTTTTGTGCTTGGGCATTATTTTCGTTCGTATCTAGCGTTCTCTACTCTCAAATCTGGTGAGTCACTCGCGACCCTCAATCCAGAATGGGAAAGTGTTGACTGGGACATAGTCTCCTACGGATTAACTGTAGCGACCGCCGCCCTCCTGCTTTTTCTAATCTTCACATTTGTATTTGTAAGACCGCCGAAGAATCATACCCCCCCCTATCTGAAGACCGACATCTCTATAGCCAATAATGAGTATTTGATTCCGATACTTTTTTTATGTTCGCTGATTTCATTGGCGTCAATCGCTCTTCGGCTTCATCTAGGCATTGGAAGAATGGGTTTTGAAACAGTTCGATTGCCCCTCCAACTTGATACTGTGATTTTTAGAATCCAATCTGTCCTACTGCCCATCACTTTTCTTTTTCTAGCGTTCATATTTCATCAGTTAAACCGGCTTGCCGTTAGAAATTTCTCCATCACAATCTTACTTATCCATTACGTTTTGATTTCCATGAGTTCGCTGAGCAAGTCGGGCCTCGCTTTCGGAATTATTTCAATTGCCGTGCTATTCTACTTGATGGGAGCAATAACCTACCGGATGAAGCTTTTGCTCGGAATTGGAGCTATCTTTGCCGTCCTTTTCTATCAGTTCGGATGGACTATCAGGGGAGCCGCTCTTTCGGGAAATCTAGGCAACTCTTCTATAATCGACCTCTCGATAGAAACGATAAAAAACTTCATCAATGCTCCTTTAAGAATAGTTCAAGAGATAGCACTTCGAATAACTGGAGCTGACGGCATATGGCACACATACTCGTTGGCTTCGCCTCTTCCGAATCCGAGGATATTGACTGAAATAATCGATCGAGGCATCGTTGAGGTATTTACACGGGATATTGTAGGTGTCGCCTGGACCTCTGATTTTCGAGAGCCTGGAATCGTTGCGACCTTCATTTTAATTGGTGGATTCGTAGGATTTCCATTTGTTTTTTTGCTTTTTTTGTTCGCCATTGCGATGCTTTGGAAGCAGCTTGAACGTACGAAGGCAGCACCAGTACTAGGGACTTACACCGCTATTTCAATCCTAACATTGACAACAAGTGGATCCCTGTCAATTAATGAGCTTATCTCGTACTTTGTTGGCATTATTTTTTATCTTTGCTTGTGTAGTCTATTTTTGTTTAAGCGCATTCCATTTGGAGTGTCGAAGTTGAACGGTGCAATCTAATGTGTGGAATTAGCGGAAGTGTCAACGAAAAAGTGAACCCCGATCTAGTCCGATCGATATTTCAACGACGACGCGGACCAGATGGTTCTGGATCTTGGCGTTCGCCCGATGGAGAGGTTGAGTTGTCACACGTTCGCCTGTCCATCATCGATCCATCCAGCGCGGGCCACCAACCCATGTTGACGCCCGACCAGCGGGTCGTGATGGTCTTCAACGGAGAGATCTACAACTTCAGGGAGCTGAGGGCCGAACTGGAGGCAGACGGTCACTGCTTCCAAGGCCATTCGGACTCGGAAGTGTTGCTCCACCTGTTCGCACGCGACGGGGCGGCCTGTTTCAGCCGACTCAACGGCATCTTTGCCGCGGCGTTTTGGGAACAAGACTCCGGGCTGTTGACGCTGGTGCGCGACCCGGTCGGCGTTAAGCCCCTGTACCTCGCAGAAAACGCCGACGGGCTGGTGTTTGCTAGTGAGATGAAGGGCTTGCTGCGATCGGGGGCGGTTCGGCCTGAACTGAATCCCCAGGCGGTGCTGGCACATCTGGGGTTTCTTTGGTCTCCCGGGCGCGCAACCTTGGTCAAGGGGGTTAACAAAGTCCTGCCCGGCCACGTGATCCGGGTGAAGGCCGGGCGCATCGTGTCCGACGAGCCCTACCGGGCTTTGCGGTTTCACCAATTGCCAGCACCAGGGTCTGACGCCACAGCGGCCGAGGCGGTCGGGGCAGCCGTGCGGACAGCGGTGGAGCGGCAGATGGTGTCAGACGTGCCGCTCGGCGCTTTTCTTTCAGGCGGACTCGATTCGTCAGCTGTCGCCGCTTTTGCACAGCAGCACAGGCAAAAGGAAGGAGCAGGCCAGTCGGGCCGCCTGCAGTGTTTCAGCATCGAAGTGGAGCAGGGATCCACCGCTTCGGAGGGGTTTGCCGAAGACCTGCCCTATGCCCGCCGCGTGGCCTCGCACTTGGGGGTGGACCTGCATGTGGTGCAGGCCGGTAAGCAGATGATGGATCGACTGCCAGAGATGATCTACCTGCTGGACGAGCCCACCCCGGACCCAGCCGCTCTCAACACCCTGCTCATTTCAGAGCTGGCACGCAGCCAAGGCATCAAGGTGCTGCTGTCCGGAGCTGGCGGGGACGACATTTTCACCGGCTACCGTCGGCACTTCGCGTTAATGCAGGAGCGCTGGTGGTCCGGCTGGCCTGCACCGCTGCGCTCCGGCCTTGCCGGCATCGCCGGGCACCTGCCGGTATCGCACCCGCTGACAAGGCGGATTGGCAAGGCGTTCCAGTATGCAGGGCAGGATGCCGACCACAGACTGGTGAGCTACTTTCTCTGGACGGACCCGCCCCAGGCGCTGGACCTGCTGCATCCGGCGTTTCGCGCCGGGTTGTCCACCGAGAGCCTTTACGACCCCATGCTCCAGACCCTGAGCGACTTGCCCCCGGGCGAGGCTCCCCTCAACCGCATGTTGTACTTGGAATGCAAGCATTTCCTAGCCGACCACAACCTCAATTACACCGACAAGATGGGCATGGCTGCTGGGGTCGAGGTTCGGGTGCCGTTGCTGGACCTCGATTTGATGGACTTGGCTGGCTCACTGCCACTGGACATGAAGCAACGTGGAAGGGTCGGCAAGTGGATCTTCAAGAAAGCCATGGAGCCTTTTCTGCCACACGATGTGATTTATCGGCCCAAAACCGGCTTCGGCGTGCCCCTGAGACACTGGCTTCAGACCATTCTGAAGCCTCTGGTGGATGATCTGTTGTCCGATGCCAGCCTGCGCTCCCGAGGTGTATTCAATCCGGCTGCTGTCCAGCAGTTGCGCCAAGCTGATCTGGCTGGGCAGGTCGACGGGACTTACACCATTTTCTCCATGGTCTGCCTGGAACTCTGGTGCCGCCAATACATGGACGGCGCCTACGCGCTTGACGCTAACCTCTGAACCCTGGCGCGCGTGCGCGCCCACTTTTCATGCGACAAATCGTTCAACACATGCAGTCGGGTCTGACCGAAATCATTCACGCACCCACGCCCGTTGCCGCGAGGAACTCCCTCCTCATCCGCACCACCTGCAGCCTCATTTCTGCCGGCACAGAACGCATGCTGGTTGATTTCGGCCGGGCCTCCTACCTTGACAAGGCGCGCCAGCAACCCGAGAAGGTGAAGCAGGTGCTTGACAAGGTACGCACCGACGGGCTGCTGACCACGGTGGAAGCCGTGCGCTCCAAACTGGGACAGCCCATACCGCTGGGCTATTGCCATGTGGGTGTGGTCCAGGCGCTGGGTGCAGGTGTCGACGGTTTCCAGGTGGGAGACCGGGTGGTATCCAACGGGCCGCACGCGGACATGGTCGTGGTACCCAAGAACCTGTGCGCCCGCATTCCCGACGCCGTGAGCGATGACCAGGCTGCGTTCGTCGTGCTGTCCAGCATTGGCCTGCAGGGCATCCGCTTGGCCCAGCCGACGCTGGGTGAATCGGTGGCCGTGATCGGCGCGGGTCTGATCGGCCTCATGACGATCCAGTTACTCGTGGCCCAGGGCTGCCGTGTGCTGGCCGTTGACTTAGACGAAGGTAAGCTCGCCCTGGCGCGCGGGTTCGGTGCCGAGACTTGCAACGTAGGTGTGGGAGAAGACCCCATCGCGGCCGGACTGGCGTTCAGTCGGGGCCAGGGTATCGACGCCGTGCTCATCACGGCATCAACGTCGTCGAACGACCCGGTGACGCAGGCTGCGCGCATGAGCCGCAAGCGGGGACGCATCGTGCTGGTCGGGGTCACTGGGCTTGAGCTCAACCGCGCGGACTTTTACAACAAGGAGCTCAGCTTCCAGGTCAGTTGCTCCTACGGCCCGGGACGTTACGACCCGGTGTACGAGCAGCAGGGCCACGACTATCCCCTGCCCTTCGTTCGCTGGACCGAGCAGCGAAACTTTCAGGCCGTCCTTGACCTCATGGCCAGCGGCAGGCTGCAGGTCGAGCCCTTGATCTCACACCGATTTGCGTTTGAAGATGCCCCGGCAGCCTACGCCGCACTCACCAGCGACCGGACCGTTCTGGGCATGTTGCTGGACTATGCGTCGGATCCCGCCACACGCCTGCATACCCGGATTCAAGTGGCACAGCCCCCCGCGAGCCCACGGGCCGGTGCACCCGTTGTGGGTTTCATCGGTGCAGGCAACTATGGCGCCCGCGTGCTGATACCCGCCTTCTTGGCGGCCCATGCCCGCTTGCACACTATCTGCTCATCCGGCGGCGTCAGCGCAGTGATTCATGGGCGCCAGTCTGGCTTCGAGGTCGCCTCCACGGACGTGCAGGCCATGCTGGACGACCCCGCAATCAACGTCGTCGTGATCGCCTCCCGCCACGACAGCCATGCGCTCCTGGTCACGCGGGCCTTACAAGCTGGCAAGTCGGTGTTCGTCGAGAAGCCGCTCTGCCTGACCTTGTCAGAACTCGACGGTATCGAAGAGGCGCTTCAGTCTCGACCAGACCCCGGGCACGGCGTTTTGATGGTGGGGTTCAACCGCCGATTCTCCCCGCACGTGGTGAAGCTCAAGTCGTTGCTCGACACGGTGCACGAGCCCAAGTCGTTCGTGGTCACCGTCAACGCCGGGCGCATCCCCGCCGAGCACTGGACGCAGGACCCGGAAGTTGGAGGGGGCCGCCTGATCGGCGAGGCCTGCCACTTTATCGATCTGCTGCGGTTTCTGGCTGGACACCCTATTGCCGCGATTCGCGCTACCGGCATGGGCGTGCGGGCAGGCAAGGCGCTCACGCGGGACACGTTCACCATCACGCTTGAATTCGAAGATGGCTCACTGGGGACCATCACCTACCTTGCCAACGGATCCGCGTCATACCCAAAGGAACGCATCGAGGCCTTTGCGGCGGGTCGTGTCTTGCAGATCGACAACTTCCGCTCCCTCAAGGGCTACGGCTGGCCGGGCTTCGGAACCATGAGGAACTGGCGCCAGGACAAGGGGCAAAACGCCTGCGTGGCCAGCTTTCTGGCGGCATGGCTCAATGGCCAAGTACCGATACCGCAAGATCAAATCCTGGAAGTGGCTCGCAGGACCATCGAGGCAGCCGGGCAAATCCAGGCCGGCAGGGACGCGCATACAAGCTGACATGTCGACCCTTCAGAAAGCCCGCCGCTACTGGGAAACCTTGCGCTACCTGCGATCGGTCCAAATATGGGGTCGCCTTGTACATCGCTGGTACACGCCGAACCCACCATCGCCGGCACCTGCACCGCCGCGTACACCGGCTGGCGACTGGGCGGCCCCCGCCCGACGCAAGCCCAGCATGACTCAGCCAGGGCGTTTTGTGTTCCTGAACCGCGCAGGCGACCTGGAGCGGACCGGCTGGGACGGTCCCGCAGAGGAGAAGCTCTGGCGATACAACCAGCACTATTTCGACGATCTCAATGCCCTGGACGCTTCTTCGCGACTGGAATGGCACCGCCGACTGATTGCGAGCTGGATAGCGCAGAACCCGCCGGTGGCCGGCACAGCATGGGAGTCGTATCCCACATCGCTGCGCATCGTGAACTGGATTAAGTGGTCGCTAGAGCACGATGTGTCGGACCGCATATTCCATGACAGCCTGGCCACGCAAGTCCGCTGGCTCGCGCGTCGCCTGGAGACACATCTCCTCGGCAACCACCTCTTCGTGAATGCCAAGGCGTTGGTATTTGCGGGCGCCTATTTCTCCGGTGATGAGGCCGCTTTGTGGCGACGCACGGGCTTCGACATTCTGCGGCGTGAAATCCCCGAACAGATCCTGCCGGATGGGGGCCAGTTCGAACGATCCCCCATGTACCACGCCCTCGCTTACGAGGACATGCTCGATTTCTACAACCTGCGTCGATGCTTCGCGCCCAATACATCCTGGCCTGAAAGCGCAGGCTGCGACCTGAGCCCGGAGCGCCTAGCGCGAATGGGCGATTGGCTCCACACCATGAGCCACCCCAGCGGCGAGCTCGGCCTTTTCAACGACACCGCCGCAGACATCGCTCCTTCGGTGCGCGAACTCGATGCTTATGCACAGCGCCTGGGGTTGCCGCCCACCCCCGATGCGCAGGCCACGCATCTGGAAAGCAGTGGCTACATCCGCCTGCAGCAAGGCGAAGCGACGGTGCTGTTCGACGCCGCAACGGTAGGTCCGGACTACCTGCCCGCGCATGCGCATGCGGATACCCTGAGCGTGGAACTGTCGCTGGGTCCAATACGCGTGATCGTCAACTCCGGCACCTCGGTTTACGCCGAAGGCCCTGAAAGATCACGCCAGCGTTCGACCGCGGCCCACAGCACGGTGGTGATCGACGGGCAGGACTCGAGTGAAGTGTGGGGTAGCTTCCGGGTTGCCAGGCGTGCCCAACCGCACGACGTACGTGTGAAGTTCGAACGGGAAACGCAGCATGCGTCCGCGTGCCACCATGGGTACCGAAGGCTGCCCGGCCGACCAATTCACAAGCGAAACCTGACCTTGCAACGCGACGGATTGCTGATCGAGGACACCATTGAAGGCAGTTTCGAGCATGCGCAATCGCGCTTTCATTTCCACCCGGGGGTGTCGGTGGAAATTGATACCAGTGGTCACCGTGGCGCGTGCCGCCTGCCCGACGGCAGCGCCGTCACCTGGCACGTCGAAGGCAGCCGGTCGGCGCGTGTAGAGGTATCGACGTGGCATCCTGCATTTGGTGTGTCCATCCCCAACCGTTGCCTGGTCCTGGACTGGGGAACCAACCGATGCGTCTTCCAGCTGCACTGGAACGACGCCACCGCTGAGTGACCCCATGCACGTGCTGCTGCTGAGCTTTTACTTTCCACCTGATCTGTCGGCTGGCTCGTTCCGCATGGATGCGCTGGTGACCGCCATGCAGGCGCGTCTCGGCGCCGATGCGAGGATCACTGTCATCACCACACGCCCGAATCGCTACGGCAGTTTCGAAGCACAAGCGCCAGCCCTGGAGGTACATGGTTGCCTGACGGTCCATCGCATCGACCTGCCGCCCCATCAAAGTGGCATGCGCGACCAGGCGCGCGCCTTCGCCACATTTGCCTGGGAAGCCCGGCGACTGGTTAAGCGCGAACGCCCCGATGCGGTGGTAGCCACCACGTCCCGATTGATGACAGGTGTGCTGGGAGCATGGGCAGCGCGCGACCGCGGAGCGCCGCTCTACCTCGATATTCGCGACATTTTTGTCGACACCATTGGCGACGTGCTGCCACGCCGTGTCACCTGGTTGCTCAAGCCGCTGTTCTCTGCCCTAGAGAAATGGGCCGTGCGCTCGGCGACGCAGGTCAACCTCGTGTCGCCCGGCTTCCTGCCCTATTTTCAGCCACGGTACCCGGATCGCAGCTTCTCGGAACTGAGCAACGGCGTCGACGACGCCTTTCTCGCTATTCGCCGTGCGCAAAGGGCGACAGAGCGGCCTGCGGCCTCACCGGTGCATGTGCTCTATGCAGGCAACCTCGGCGAAGGCCAGGGCCTTCATCACATCCTGCCGGCGCTGGCACAGCAACTGGGAGACGAGGTGCGGTTCACGGTGGTGGGCGATGGAGGACGGCGCGCTCAACTGAAAGAGGCACTGGCTGTTCTGCCCCAACATGCCGTCACCTTGCTGCCGCCGGTCAAGCGCACGGAACTGATCGAGCTCTACAACGAGGCCGACGTATTGTTCGTTCACCTTAATGATCTTCCAGCCTTCGAAAAGGTACTTCCCTCGAAACTATTTGAATACGCTGCCACGGGAAAACCCATCTGGGCCGGCCTGGCGGGTTTCCCGGCGCAGTTCACGCAGCAGGAAATCGAGAATGCCGCCGTGTTCAACCCCTGCGATGCTGCAGGCGCTATGGCCGCCTTTCGCACGCTGCGGCTGCACACCTGCGACCGAAGCGCATTCGTAGACAAATACCGGCGTACCCAAATCATGAATCGCATGGCCGACGAGATTGCCCGAATCGGATCGAGGAGCTCCGCATGAGCGCGCATCGCATCCTGCTCACTGGCGGCACCGGTTGGGTGGGTGGAGCGCTCCTCAAAGCTTTGCGCAAACGTCACGACACCCTGGCGACCGTGCGCATGGCGAAAACACACACAGATACGCAAAGCGCTGTGATGGGCTCACTTGATGGATCGCTCGTCTGGCCCAAAGAGCTCAACGACCGTGAAGTGTTGGTCCACCTCGCGGCAAGAGTGCATGTGATGAAAGAGACCGCCTCCGATCCCTTGCAGGCATTCCGGGCGGTCAACACCGAGGGAAGCCTACGCCTGGCTCGCTTAGCAGCCCAGGCCGGCGTGCGCCGCTTCGTCTTCGTCAGTTCGGTCAAGGTCAACGGCGAGAGCACGTCGGCCGACCACCCTTTCACGGCAGCCGACATTCCCGCACCGCAAGACCCCTACGGCATCTCCAAGATGGAAGCCGAAGAAGGCCTGCGCCAGATCGCTGCAGAAACGGGTATGGAAGTCGTCATCGTCCGCCCACCCCTGGTTTACGGACCCGGCGTGAAAGCCAACTTTGCCGCCCTGATGCGCGCCGTGCAGCGCGGCGTTCCCCTGCCGCTGGCCAGCGTCACCCACAACCGCCGCAGCTTCGTTGCGCTGGACAACCTGGTCGATCTGCTCATCACCTGCATCGATCACCCCGCCGCCGCCAACCAGACATTTCTGGTCAGCGACGGCGAAGACTTGTCAACGACCGACCTGCTGCGCCGCTTGGGCCAGGCCATGAACAAGCCGGCCCGTCTCATCCCGGTCCCGCCTTCGCTGCTTCAATTGGGCGCCAATCTGCTGGGCAAAGGCGACATGGCGCAGCGCCTGCTCGGCAACCTTCAGGTCGACATCAGCCACACCCGCCAAACCCTGGGCTGGACCCCGCCCGTCTCGGTGGATGAAGGACTGCGACGCGCGGTGGCGGGGCTCGCGCCGTGATCAAGCGTCTCTTTGACCTGGCCCTGGCCATCCCTGCGGCGCTCGTGTTGTTGATGCCGGTCGCCAGCGTTGCGCTGGCGGTGCGACTCACATCGCCTGGCCCCGCGCTGTACTGGAGCGACCGCGTGGGCCGCCACAACAAAATTTTCAAGATGCCCAAGTTCCGCAGCATGCGGATCGATACGCCGGCGGTGGCCACCCACCTTCTGGTCGACCCGGCGAAGTACCTCACGCCCATCGGCTCCTTTCTGCGCAAGAGCAGCCTGGACGAACTGCCCCAGCTGTGGAGCATCATCAAAGGCGACATGAGCTTCGTGGGACCCAGGCCTGCGTTGTTCAACCAGCACGATCTCATCGCACTGCGCACCGAGCACGGCGTGCACGAGCTGGTGCCGGGCCTGACAGGGTGGGCCCAAGTGAATGGACGCGACGAGCTGCCGATTCCGCAGAAAGTCGCACTGGACGCCGAGTACATGCGCCGTCAAACTCTGATTTTTGATATTCGCATTCTGTGGATGACGTTTGTGAAGGTGTTGCGCCGCGACGGTGTGACCCACTAAAACAATGAACAACAGGGATTCGGAGACGTTTGCAGCGGCCGCGCTGCTGGACATGCCACGCCTGGCCAAACGAGTGGTCGCGGTGGCGGTGGACGTGTCGTTGTGCGTGCTGGCCGTATGGCTGGCCTTGTGTCTGCGGCTCGAGCACTGGGTAAGGCTGGAACCCGTGCACGGCTGGGCCATGCTGGGGTCGGTGCTGCTGGCCTTGCCGCTCTTCGTGCGCTTTGGCCTGTACCGCGCCATCTTCCGCTACGCCGGCTGGAACGCCATGGTCAGCCTGGTGCAGGCCATGGCCCTGTACGGGCTGTTTTACGCCTCCGTGTTCACGGTCATCAGCGTGCCGGGCATCCCGCGCACGGTGGGCGTGATCCAGCCTTTGCTGCTGATGGCCTTCGTGGGTTTCAGCCGGGTGGTGGTGCGTTACTGGCTCGGGGGTCTGTACCGCTCGGCGTTGAAGCGCAAAGACCTTCCCGGTGTTTTGATCTACGGCGCGGGCGCAGCGGGCCGACAGCTGGCCGCGGCGCTGGCGCGTGGCACCGAGCACCGGCTGCTGGGCTTCCTGGACGACGACAGCCGGCTGCACGGCAACAGCCTGGATGGGCGCACGGTGCACCCACCCGCGGCATTGCCCGACCTCATCCCCGAGCTGGGTGTGACCGATCTGCTGCTGGCATTGCCTTCCACCACCCACCAGCGGCGCATGCAGGTGCTGGAGTCTCTGCGCCATTTGCCGGTGCGTGTGCGCACCATGCCCGGCATGTCGGACCTCGCCGCGGGGCGCGTGAGCCTGAGCGACGTGCGCGAGCTGGAGATTGAAGACCTGCTCGGCCGCGAGCCCGTCACGCCCGATGCCATGCTGCTGCAGCGGCTCGTGCACGACAAGGTGGTGCTCATCACCGGTGCTGGCGGCAGCATCGGCAGCGAACTCTGCCGCCAGATCGCTGCCTGCCGGCCGCGCACGCTGCTGCTGGTGGAGAACTCCGAGTTCGCGCTTTACCAGATCCACCACGAACTCACCGCGCTGGTGGGCAGCCAGACCGATCCGCTGGATGGGGAAGGTGCTGATGATGTGCCCATGGCCGTCACGCTGGTGCCGCTGCTCGCCTCGGTGCAGGACGAAGAGCGCATGACCCAGATCATGCAGACCTGGCGACCGAACGCGGTGTACCACGCCGCGGCCTACAAACACGTGCCGCTGGTGGAACACAACCCGGCTCAAGGGCTGCGCAACAACGTGTGGGGCACGCTGGTCTGTGCGCGCAGTGCACAAGCCGCTGGCGTGGGCCACTTCGTGCTGATCAGCACCGACAAGGCCGTGCGCCCCACCAACATCATGGGCGCCAGCAAACGCATGGCCGAGCTGGTGCTACAGGCTCTCGCGGCCGATCCAGGTCCCACCACGTTCTCGATGGTCCGCTTTGGCAATGTGCTGGGCTCCAGCGGCTCGGTGGTGCCGCTGTTCCGCCAGCAAATCAAGGACGGCGGGCCCATCACGCTCACCCACCCGGACATCACCCGCTATTTCATGACCATCCCCGAGGCCGCCCAGCTCGTGATCCAGGCCGGTGCCATGGCGCAGGGCGGCGACGTGTTCGTGCTCGACATGGGCCAGCCGGTGCGCATCATGGATCTGGCGCAGCGGATGGTGGAGCTCTCGGGCCTGCAGGTGAAGACCGCCCTCAACCCCACGGGCGACATCGAGATCCAGACCACGGGTTTGCGCCCGGGCGAGAAGCTGTACGAGGAACTGTTGATTGGCGACAACCCGCAGCCCACGCAGCACCCGCGCATCCTGCGCGCACGTGAAGAATTTCAACCCTGGAGCGCGTTTCAGCACACCCTGGAAGCGCTGAGCGCGGCGCTCACCGCCCAGGACATTCCCGCAGCGCGGGTCTTGCTGCAGCGCAGCGTGCAAGGCTACCAACCCACGGGGGAAGTGGTGGACTGGGTACACGTGGCGGAGAGTGGCGTGACCGGGCCCGCCGGATCGCATCCTTCGCGTTGAACAAAAAAAAGCCACCTTGCGGTGGCTTTTGAAAGTCCTTGAAGGGACGTCGTTGGGAGACCGGTTTCAAACGCGCTGAGCGACGTGTGGAGTTTGCCGAGCCTGTTCTTCTGGGCTTGTTGTGACAGCAACAGATGTGATTGTGCTGTGCCGTGGACGGTTCCACCATCCCCAACCTGGGGGATTTGCCCGGTTTTTGAGAACCAAAGAAGCACTGCCGTTAGGTAATTTTCACCAACTTCGATCACGACCCCGTTGAAAGAGCCACAAGACACGCTCAGAGCGGCAAACGCACGACAAAGCGGGCACCGCCACCGGGTCGGTCTTCGCAGTGCACCCGACCCCCATGGCGTTCCACGATGGTTTTGACCAGCGACAGCCCCAGGCCCACGCCGCCCTCGCGCTCGCTGGCGCCCGGCAGGCGGTAAAAGGCTTCGAAGATGCGCTCCCGCTGGTCCGCCGGCACGCCCGGGCCCCGGTCTTCCACCCACAGCACGGCGGCGCGCGCCTGGGCCGTGTGTTCGATCGACACATTCAGGCGCACGTCGGGCTCTGCGCCTTCCAGCGCCGGCGATGCGGGGGTGTGGCTTGCCGTGTGCCCGTAGCGCCGCGCGTTTTCCAGCAGATTGCGCAGCACACGCCGCAGCAGTTTGGCGTGACCTTGCACCAGCGCGGGTGAGGCGCCGGGCGCGATGTCCAGATCGGCGCCGGTGCGCGCGCACTCTTCGGCGGCCAACCCCACCAGATCCACCTCTTCGGTGGGGCCGAGTGCCGACACGTCGCTGGCGTCGCGCAGGTCGAGCCGGCTGGCCAGCAGGATCTCGTCGATCAATTGGTCCAGCTCGTCGATGTTGCGCGCCATCTCGCTGCGCTGTTGAGCGCTCACACTGTCGCGCCCCAACAATTCCAGTCCCATGCGGATGCGCGCCAGCGGGGAACGCAGTTCGTGCGAGGCATTGGCCAGCAACGACTTGTGCGACTTCACCAGCGTCTGCACGCGTTCGGCCGCGGCGTTGAAACGCTCGGCGAGAAAGGCCACCTCGTCCTGGCCTTGCACGGGCAGGCGCGTGGACAGGTCGCCATCACCCCAACGTTCCACGCCCTTTTGCAGCCCCTCCAGCCGCTTGGTGAGCACACGCACGATCGGGTAGGCACCCAGCGCGACAGCGAGCGCCACAAAACCCAGCAGCCACGCAAAACCGGTGGGCGTCTGCAGCCATTCAGGTGCCCGGCGACCGGGGTTGTTCACACCTTCTGGCCGGTTCGGACGCGGCAGCAGCACAAACAGCTTCTGCCCGTCTTTCATGTTCACTTCAAATTCCCACCCCCCGCCGGGGATGCGCACCGCGCGCGCAGGCGCCTCGCCAATCACCTCGCGGCCGGCATCGCGAACCACGATCGTGCGCGTGACGCGCGCATCGCGCTCGGCCCGGTCGTTGTCCAGCGCCTGCTGCCACAACCAGCCCGCAGCGAGCGTGAGCACCGTCACCACCGCCACCACCGCGAGCCAGATGCGCAGGTAGAGCTTGGAGCCGAAGAAGGCTTTCAATCTTGTTGCTTCGCGAAAACGTAGCCCACGCCGCGCACAGTGAGGATGCGCTTGGGGTCTTTGCTGTCGGCTTCAATCGCATTGCGGATGCGGCCGATGTGCACGTCGATCGAACGGTCGAAGGCTTCGAGTTCGCGCCCGCGCACCGCCTCCATGATCTGGTCGCGCGTGAGCACGCGGCCCGCGCGTTCTGCCATGGCCACCAGCAAATCGAACTGGTAGGAGGTGAGTTCACACGCCTGACCCGCCACCAGCACCGTGCGTGCGTCGCGGTCGATGTCCAGCGAGCCGAAACGCATCACGGGGGTGCTGCGCGACACGCTGGCGCTGCCGGTTTCGCCACGGCGACGCAGCACGGCGCGCACGCGGGCCAGCAATTCGCGCGGCTCGAACGGTTTGGGCAAGTAGTCGTCGGCGCCGAGCTCCAGGCCGATGATGCGGTCCATGGGGTCGCCCTTGGCGGTGAGCATGAGCACGGGCACACGCGCCACATCACCCTGCAACGCGCGGATGCGGCGGCACACTTCCAGGCCGTCGATGCCCGGCATCATGAGGTCGAGGATCACCAGCTCCGGCTGGATGAGTTGCAGCTGTTCGAGGCCGGCTTCGCCATCGGCGGCGTGCGTCACCTCGAAGCCCGATTGGCCGAGGTACTCAACGACCATCTTCGCCAGACGGGCGTCGTCTTCAATCATCAGCAGCTGGGATGTCATGGGTTTGTTGTAGCGTCGGGTGACAAGAACAGGCAAGGGTGCAGGTCGGGTGTGAACAGGGCTTGTGGTGGGCGTAAAGAAACGTGAACGAAGCGACCGTTCAGCTGCGATGGCCCACCGGGGCCACCCGCGTGGCCAGCCACACCAGCAGCAGCACCGGCACACCCAGGCACGCGGTGGCGGTGAAGAAGGTGGGGTAGTCGTAGGCGTCGACGAAGGCACCCGAGTAACCCGCGAGCCACTTGGGCGCCAGCAACATCATCGAACTGAACAGCGCGTACTGCGTCGCCGAGTAACTCACGTTGGTCAGTCCCGACAGGTAAGCGATGAACGCGGCCGAGGCCACGCCCGAACTCAGGTTGTCGGCCGAAATCACCAACACCAGTGCGGTCACGTCGTGGCCATGTCCGGCCAACCAGGCGAACAGCAAGTTGCTCGCGGCCGAGAGCACCGCGCCGAGCATGAGCACACGCATGACGCCCAGCTTGAGCGACAACGCGCCGCCAATGAAAGCACCCACCAGCGTCATGATCACGCCGAACACCTTGGTGACCGCGGCCACTTCGTCCTTGGTGTAGCCCATGTCCACATAAAACGGGTTGGCCATGATGCCCATCACCACATCGCTGATGCGGTACACCCCGATGAGCGCGAGGATCAGCACAGCCTGCTTGCCGTAGCGCTTGAGGAAGTCGGCGAAAGGCTCCACCAGCGCGCTGCGCAGCCACTCAGCTGCGTTCTTCGACGGTGGCAGCACCACATGCGCCGGCTCGCGCGAGAACAGCACGGTGCACACGCCCACCAGCATGCTGGCCGCCATCACGAGGTAGGCCGTGGTCCATGCGGCCTGTTGATACAGCACACCCGGCGCTGCACCGGCCACAGCGGCCACGGGCGCCACTTCGGCGCGCGCTGCGATCCACAACACGCCGGCACCGGCCCAGATCATGGCCAGGCGGTAGCCGGTCTGGTAGGTCGCGGCCAGGGCGCCCTGGTGGCGCGCATCGGCCGACTCGATGCGGAACGCATCCAGTGCGATGTCCTGCGTCGCCGACGCAAACGCCACGGCGAGTGCGCACCACACGACCATGGTCAAGCCGGTGCGGGGGTCGGACAACGCCATGCCGACCAACGAAGCCATGATGAGGAACTGCGACAGCAGCAGCCAGCTGCGCCGCCGCCCGAGCCACCGCGTGAGAAACGGCAGCGGCAGGCGGTCCACCAGCGGCGCCCAGCACCACTTGAAGGCGTACGCCAAACCCACCCAGCTCAGGTAGCCGATGGTCGTGCGGTCCAGCCCGGCTTCGCGCAAGCGGAAACTCAAGGTGCCCAGCACCAGCAACAGGGGCAGCCCGGCCGAGAAGCCGAGGGCGAACATGCGCAGGCTCGCAGGTTCGAGGTAAACACGCAGGGTCTCACCCCAGGTCGGGCTGGGCTGTGGTGTCGGCTCGGCGGCCGACGGGCTTGTCACGGAGGTGGGTGGGGACATCGGCGCGCCGTTGAGAGGGTAGGGTTCGGTGGGGTGGGCACTCCCCCGTGGCTTTGACTATTATTCACGCATGTGTTTCATCTGCGATCTCAAATCCCCCCCATCCTCCGCATCGCGGCCCGATCACGTCTGGTCGGCCCGCCGCGGCTTTCTGTTGGCGGGCACTGCAGCGGCAGCGGGCAGCGTGCTGCCGGCCGCCGCACAGGTGGATGTGGGCCAGGCCTCGGCTTTGCGCAATCTGATTCCCGCGGAAGAGCTGGAAGGGGCGGCCAACCAGCAATACGCGCAGATGATGGGCGAAGCCAACGCCAAGAAATTGTTGCTGCCAGCAGGTCACCCCCAGGTGCAACGGCTGCGCAACATTGCGCGCAAGATCATTCCCCACTCGTCCCAATGGAACCAGCGGGCGACCGAATGGAAATGGGAAGTCAACCTGATCCGCAGCGACCAGGTCAATGCCTTCTGCATGCCGGGCGGCAAGATCGCTTTCTACACCGGCATTCTGGAAAAACTGCAGCTCACCGACGACGAGACCGCCATGATCATGGGCCACGAAATGGCCCACGCCCTCCGAGAACATGCGCGCGCTCGCGTGGCCAAGAGCAGTGCCACCAGCATCGGTTTGTCGATTGCGGCCCAGTTGTTCGGGCTGGGTCAGCTGGGGGATGTGGCGGCCAACCTGGGCACGCAGTTGCTCACGCTCAAGTTCAGCCGCGAAGATGAAACCGAAGCCGATCTGGTGGGGCTTGAACTGGCCGCCCGCTCGGCCTACCGGCCGCAGGCCAGCGTGAGCCTGTGGGAAAAAATGACGTCAAACGGCGGCGGTGCGGGCCCCGGTTTTCTGTCGACCCACCCAAGCGGCCCCAACCGCATCCGCGAACTCGAGGCCAACGTGCCCCGGGTGCAAGGCCTGTACGAGCAAGCCCGCAAAGGCTGAGGCGACTCAGTTCAAAAGGCGCTCGGGATTGGCGTCGAGCTTGGTGAGGGCGTCGCGGGTGGCCCGCACGGTCAGCGCTTCTTCTTCGCTCGGCACCAGCAGGCCGGCCTGCAGATAGGAGGCCACGCGGGTCGACTGGATCAGGAAGCAACGGCCGCCGTTGGTGACGAACAGGTAGAGCTGCCCGCGCTGACTGCGCCACGCCAGCTGCACGCTGTTGAGCTTGCCGTTGTGGTCCAGACCAAACCACGAGCCGATCTGTAACTCCACAGCCCACGAGCGCATCGCCTCGTTGGGCTGGCTGCCTCCTTGGTTGATCACCTCGATGTTGCTGGCGTCCACGCCCGTGATCATCTCGATGCTCTCGTTGTTCAGGTCGAGGTCGCCCAGGCCGTCGGCGGGCAGGTAGTCTTCCAGGTTGGCCAGCCGGTCGGAGAGGTTGTCCAGCTGCTCCTGCGAAATCGCCTCGGTGCGGGACATGAAGGCATCGGCCAGCGTGTCGCTCACGGTCTTGATGTGCTGGTCCTGCATGCCCGTGGTGAAGCCCAGCAACCCCATACCCTGGCGCAGGCGCTGCAGCAAGGCGGGCAGTTGCTGGATCACCCGGGCACGGTCGTCGCGGTTGGGCTTGGCGCTGGCGGCCCACAACAAGTCGGACGCCACCTGCTTGAGTGCGCTGGTCTCCTCATGCCGCAGGCCGTACTTGACGCTGGACACGGCGAGCACATCGACCCACACCTTGAACAGGAAATCGCGGACCTCGTCGCGCACCGGCACGTCGTCCAGCAGCTTGCGCAGCTCGATCGTGTACTGCACCGACAGCGTTTCTTTCTGCTCGACCTGCTGTGCCACGCTCACAAAACGGCTGGCACTGCCTTGCTCGCTCAGGTAGGTGGAGAGGAATTTCTGAAACTCGTCGAACACGAGCTGGAAGACGCGGCGGCCGGTTTCCGGGTACTGCTCGATCACCTGGACCACGCGCTTGATCTCGGCTTCCAGCGCGGCCGAGCTGACGTTGGACTCAAACCCCATCACACACGAGCCCATGCGGTCGATCAGTCGGCGGGCGGGGTGCTGCAAGGCGCTGAAAAATTCGGGTTCGGCCAGGGCGACCCGCAACACCGGAATCTGCAGGCGCGCGAACCACACCCGCACGCTCGGCGGAATGCGCTCCTCGGCCAGGATGCTCTGGAACATGAGGGCCACCACCTCGATGGTGGCTTTCTCCGTGGGCGTGCTGGCGGCCTGCTTGAGCTCGGCCGTGCGCTGGCGCAGCACCACGGCGGCCTTCTCCACATGGGAGGCGTCCATGTACACGCCGCCCGGGCGGCTGTTGCCCGAGACGTAAAAGCCGGCACCGGCGCTGTCACCCGGCACGGCGCGTTGCATGGCCTGCGCCAGGCCGGGCGACGGCGGCAAGATCTGTGTGGCTTCGAAGTCGCCGCCGACCTTCTCGATCAGCATGCGCCGCAACCGACCCACCACGCCCTGCGCGCGCATGCGCGCACGGGCCAAGGGCGAAGCACCGGTCATCATGCGGGTCTCGTCCTGCACACCCGCGCCCGAGAGGCCGGTGGCACTGGAGCGACCCGACGGGTTGGCGCCGCCGAGGCCGCTCGGGCCGTCGTTGTGAGGAGCCCCCGGCTCCGCACCCGGGCCAGCCGCTTGCCGGAACCCCGCAGACGCCCCGACCGGATGTGCAGCGCCACTGGGTGGAACCCGTGCGCCCACCGGACGGGACTGTGGTGGCGCGCCGGGCGGGCCTTCAGAGCGCGCTCCGGGAGCGCGCCTGACCAGGGCCTGCAGGTCGATTTCCTTCATCACGCCGCTGGCCACCAGAAATTCGTTGGCGGCCTTGTAAGCGTCGTGCAACTTGGCTGTCATGACCGGCGCCAGTGCATCCTGCACCAGCGCCCAGGCTTCGCGCGTCATGTCGGCGTCCAGCCACTGGTCCACGAGAATGCGGGCGGTCACGTCGGGCAACAGCACATCACCGCGCGACAACTCCTGGCGTTTCTCCAGGTGCTGCACCCGCAGGCGCAATTCGTTGAGTTCGGTGGACGCTTTTTCCAGCACCCGCATGGCCAGACGCGAAGCCATGATCTGGTCGTCGATGGCGCCTTCGGCCACCAGCTCAAGCGCGCCCGACAGGCTGATGGGCTGACCCGAGCTGGACGTGCGCGGCAGCAACGTGCGCTGCAGCGCCTTGCGGCTCTGGTTGAGCCAGGTGGTCTGGTGTTTCTGGAAGGCGGTCCAGGCGTCTCGCCGGACCTGCATGTCGCGGGCCGAGCCAACCTGATCGAGGACGGTGGTCAGCCGGGTGTCGCAGGCCTTGACCATTTCGGGAAGGGCGCGTCCCACGTGAACCACGAAAAGTTCACGTGCCTGTTTGGCCAGGGAGGAGACGTGCTGATCGGGGGGCGCCACAATATTTTCAGTATGACACGAAAGATTTCAGCGCCTCGCGCTGAAGGTGCTCACAAAGGGTAAGCCCGGCAGGGTGTTCGCGCTTAAACCACAGCGCCTGCGTTCGGATCGTCCGGATCGCCTTCGTTCTTGCTGCTGGACTTGATCAGGTCCTCGCGCTTGATGCCCAGCCACATGGCCATGGCCGCGCCGACAAACACCGAGGAATAAATGCCGAAGCAGATGCCGATGGTCAGCGCGAGCGCGAAGTAAAACAGCGTCGGGCCGCCGAACAGCAACATGGACAGCACCATGATCTGGGTCGAGCCGTGGGTGATGATGGTGCGGCTGATCGTGGAGGTGATCGCATGGTCGATCACCTGCTGAGGCGCCATCTTGCGCTGCTTGCGGAAGGTCTCGCGGATGCGGTCGAAAATCACCACCGACTCGTTGACCGAGTAACCCAGCACGGCGAGCACCGCGGCCAGCACCGCGAGCGAGAACTCCCACTGAAAAAATGCGAAGAAGCCCAGGATGATGATCACGTCGTGCAGGTTGGCCACGATGGCCGAGACGGCGTACTTCCATTCAAACCGGAAAGCCAGGTAAATCATGATGCCCGCGATCACCAGCCCCAGGGCCATGAGGCCGCTGGACACCAGCTCCTGACCCACCTGCGGTCCCACGAACTCGGTCCGGCGCAGCTCCACCGCCGGGTTCTGTGCCTTCAACGCCGCCAACACGGTTTCGCTCTGTTGCCCGGACGACTGGCCGGCCTGCACCGGCAAACGCAGCAACACGTCGCGCGAGGTGCCGAAGTTCTGCACCGGCACGTCGGCGTAACCCAGGTTCTCGATCACCTTGCGCACCGACTCCAGATCGGCGGGTTGCTCATAGGCGACTTCCATCACGGTGCCGCCGGTGAACTCCACCGACAGGTGCAGGCCGCGTGTGGTCAGGAAAAAGACGGCGAGCACAAACGTGATGAACGAGATCGCGTTCAGCACGATCGCATGCTTCATGAACGGGATGTCCTTGCGGATGCGGAAGAGTTCCATGGTGCTGTGCCTCGTTCAGTCGGCCTTGACGGCGGGGGTCTGGTCATCGGGGCGCCAGACGGTACCGATGGACACGGTCTTGAGTTTCTTCTGCCGGCCGTACCAGAGGTTAACCAAGCCGCGCGAGAAAAACACCGAGGAGAACATGCTGGTGACGATGCCCAGGCAGTGCACCACCGCGAAGCCGCGCACCGGTCCCGAGCCGAAGATCAACAGCGCCAGACCGGCGATCAGCGAGGTGATGTTGGAGTCCAGGATGGTGCCCCACGCCTGGTCGTAGCCGGTGTTGATGGCCACTTGCGGTGATGCACCCCGCCGCAGCTCCTCGCGCACGCGCTCGTTGATCAGCACGTTGGAGTCGATGGCCATGCCCAGTGCGAGCGCCATGGCGGCGATGCCGGGCAGGGTCAGCGTGGCCTGCAGCATGGACAGCAGCGACACCAGCAGGAGCAGGTTGAAGCCCAGGGCGATGCTGGAGAACATGCCGAAAAGCATGTAGTAGGCGCACATGAACAGGACGATGACCGCAAAGCCCCAGATCACGCTGTTGAAACCCTTGGCGATGTTCTCCGCACCCAGGCTCGGGCCGATGGTGCGCTCTTCGACGATTTCCATGGGCGCTGCCAGCGAACCGGCGCGCAGCAGCAGGGCCGTGTCGCTCGCTTCGACGCTGGTCATGGCGCCGGAGATCTGCACCCGGCCGCCGCTGATTTCGCCGCGGATCACCGGCGCGGTGACCACTTCGCCACGTCCTTTTTCGAACAGGATGATGGCCATGCGCTTGCCCACGTTGTCACGCGTGACGTCGCGGAAAATGCGCGCGCCCTTGGCGTCCAGCGTGAGGTGCACGGCGGCTTCCTGGGTCTGGCTGTCGAAGCCGGCCTGGGCATCGGTCAGGTTTTCGCCGGTCAGCAGCACATCGCGCTTGACCACGACCGAGCGGCCACCACGCTCGGGGTAACGCTCGGAGCCGAACGGCACCGCGCCGGTGCCGCGCTCGGCGGCCAGCCCGTCGGTGGACTCGTCCACCATGCGCACTTCCAGCGTGGCGGTGCGGCCCAGGATGTCCTTGGCCTTGGCGGTGTCCTGCACGCCGGGCAGCTGCACCACGATGCGGTCCGCACCTTGTTGCTGAATCACCGGCTCGGCCACGCCGAGTTCGTTGATGCGGTTGTGCAGGGTGGTGATGTTCTGTTTCAGGGCCTGGTCCTGCACCAGCCGGGCGGCTTCGGGGCGCAGGGTCGCGATCAGGCGAAAGTCCGGCGTGTCGGTGAGCACGAGGTCGGGGAACTGGGCACGGATCAGGTCGGTCGCGGCGCCCAGGGTCTGGGCATCGCCGGCGCGCAGTTCCAGCGTCTGGCCGTTGCGGCTGATGCCGCCGTGGCGCACGCCTTTTTCGCGCAACAGGGTGCGCAGGTCGGCCACGAGCACGTCCGCACGGCGCTGCAGCGCGGCGGCCATGTCGACCTGCAGCATGAAGTGCACCCCACCGCGCAGGTCCAGGCCGAGGTACATGGGCGAGGCACCCAGGGACGCGAGCCAGCTGGGCGTGCGCGGCAGCAGGTTGAGCGCCACCACGTGGCTGACGTCGGCGGGATCGGGGTTGAACGCCTTCTCCAGCGCATCGCGCGCCTTGAGCTGGTCGTCGGTGGTCTCGAAGCGGGCCTTCACCGAATTGGCGTCCTGCTGGATCAGCGCCGCTTGAACGCCCTGCGCTGCGAGTGCCTGCTCGACCCGGGTGACCGTGCCACTGTCGATGCGCACCGTGGACCGTGCCGCTGAGACCTGCACGGCGGGCGACTCACCAAACAGGTTGGGCAGCGCGTAGATCGCACTGATCAGCAGGACGATCAGGAGGATCGCGTACTTCCACAGCGGGTAACGGTTCATGGTGTTGCCGGCCCTGGAGGCCGCAGGTGTGTCAGCGTGGTCGGACGGGGGTCTGGGCAGACAGGCAGAGGGCGGTCAAACCGCCCCCACTGCACACATTCAGACGTTTTTCAGCGTGCCCTTGGGCAGCACTTGAACCACGGCGGTGCGCTGCATCTGGACTTCCATGCCGTCGGCAAGTTCCACACCGACGTAGATTTCGCCGATCTTGGACACCTTGCCGAGAAAGCCACCGGCGGTCACGACTTCGTCGCCTTTGGCGAGCGCCTCGACCATGGCCTTGTGCTCTTTCTGACGCTTCATCTGCGGACGGATCATCACGAAATACAGCACCACGAACATCAGCACCAGGGGCAGCATGCCGAGGATGGTGGATTGGGTGTCGCCACCAGTGGCGGCTTGGGCATAAGCGGAGGAAATGAACACGGGCGGTCTCCAACAGGTTCGAGATCAAGAAAAGGCCGAGCGCCCGGGCGCCGCCACAAGCGGCGCCCGGGCGCTGGAACACAACCCGCGATTGTATGCCGGGGGGTGCTGAAGAGCGCCGCGCAGGGTGGCCGGGACTCAGGCCGCCCGGGGAAGGCTGGCCGCACCGGCGGGCAGACGCCATTGGGACAGCAGCGCGTCGCGACGCGAGCGCGCGGCGGCCAGGTTGCGCTCTTTCACATGGCCGAAGCCCTTGATGTGCTCGGGAACGCGGGCGATCTCGGCGGCCAGCTCCAGGTTGGTGGCGTTGAGCGCCGGCAAGAGTGCCTCGATGTCGGCGCGGTACTCGCCGATCAGCGCCCGCTCGGTGCGTCGCTCCTCGGTGCGGCCGAACATGTCCAGCGCGGTGCCGCGCAGGCCCTTGAAGCGCGCCAACCAACGGAAGGCGGTGAACATGAAAGGGCCGAACGGCTGCTTGACCAGCTCGCCCCGCTCGTTCTTCTTGGCAATGAGCGGGGGTGCCAGGTGCACCTTGAGCTTGAAGTCGCCTTCAAACTGGCTCGCCAGGCGGGCGTGGAAGGCCGGATCGCTGTGCAGGCGGGCCACCTCGTACTCATCCTTGTAAGCCATGAGCTTGAACAGATTGCGCACCACGGCCTCGCTGAGTGTGGTCTTGCCCAGTGGCGCCTCGGCGGCGCGCACACGGGCCACAAACTGCTGGTAGTCGGCGGCGTAGGCGGCGTTCTGGTAGCCGGTGAGGAACTCCACCCGGCGCGCCATCAGCTCGTCGAGCGAGTCGCGTTTCTTGAACTGGATCACCTGCTCGCCGGCGCCGGCCTTCTGCCAGAGTGCGGCCACGGCCGACGCGTTGTGCGCGGCGCGGCGGCCCCACTCAAAGGCCGCCTTGTTCTTGTCCACCTGCACCGCGTTGAGCTCGATCGCGCGCATCAGCGAGGCCAGCTCCAGCGGCAGCCAGCCCTTTTGCCAGGCGTAGCCCAGCATCATCGGGTTGGTGTACAGGCTGTCGCCCATCAGGCGGGTGGCGGCGGTTTCCGCGTCGAACGCGCCCACGGATTCCGCGCCCAGGCTGTGCACCAGCGCGTCCACACAGGCCTGCGCCGGGTTCTGCCAGTCGGGGTTCTTCACGAAAGCCGCGGTGGGCGTGGCGCTCACGTTCAGGGCGACGTGGGTGCGGCCGGCGCGCAGGCGCTGCCAGGTTTCCTTGTTGGCGCTCACGATCGGGTCGCACCCAATGATGAGGTCGGCCGATGCGGCCGAGACGCGCGTGGTGCGGATGTCGTCCTGCTGCGCGCCGATCAGCACGTGGCTCCAGGTCGCGCCGCCCTTTTGGGCCAGACCCGCCGCGTCCTGCGTGACGATGCCCTTGCCTTCCAGGTGCGCGGCCACGCCGAGCAGCTGGCCGATGGTGATGACACCCGTGCCACCGACACCGGCCACGATCACACCCCAGGCCTCCGCGCCCAGCACCGGCAACACCGGGTCAGGCAGCGCACCGCCCGTCCAGTCCAGCGAGGCACCCTTCTTGTCCTTCTTGCGCAGCTGGCCACCCTCGACCGTGATGAAGCTCGGGCAGAAGCCCTTGGTGCACGAGTAGTCCTTGTTGCAACTGCTCTGGTTGATGGTGCGTTTGCGACCGAACTCGGTCTCCAGCGGCTCCACCGACAGGCAGTTGGACTGCACGCCGCAGTCGCCACAGCCCTCGCACACCAGCTCGTTGATGACCACGCGCTTGGCCGGGTCCACCAGCGTGCCCCGCTTGCGGCGGCGGCGTTTTTCCGTGGCACAGGTCTGGTCGTAAATGATGACGGTGGTGCCTCGGATCTCGCGGAACTCGCGCTGCACCGCATCGAGCAGGTCGCGGTGCTGGATGGCGATGCCCTCGGGCAGGCCCTTCACGCCGTCGTATTTTTCGGGTTCGTCGGTGACGATGGTGATCTTGACCGCCCCCTCGGCGCGCATGCTCTGCGCGATCTGCACCACGCTGTGGCCCTCGGGGCGCTCGCCCACCTGCTGGCCGCCGGTCATGGCCACCGCGTCGTTGTAGAGGACCTTGTAGGTGATGTTCACACCGGCCGCGATGCTCTGGCGCACGGCCAGCAGGCCGCTGTGGAAGTAGGTGCCGTCGCCCAGGTTGGCGAACATGTGCTGGTCGTGGCTGAACGGCTGTTGGCCGACCCACGGCACGCCCTCGCCGCCCATCTGCGTGAAGCCCACGGTGGCGCGGTCCATCCAGATCGTCATGAAATGGCAGCCGATGCCGGCCATGGCGCGCGAACCTTCGGGCACCTTGGTGCTGGTGTTGTGCGGGCAGCCCGAGCAGAACCAGGGCTGGCGCTCGGCGCCGGCCACGCCCTGCGTGAGCAGGGTCTGCATCGACTGTTCCTGCGCGGTCAGGATGGCCAGCTGCGCGTCGATGCGCGCCATCACGTCTTCGGGCACCTGGCCCATCTTCTTCAGGCGCTTGGCGATGGCGCGCGCGATGATCGCGGGCGACAGGTCGGCGTTGGCGCGCAGCAGGGTGCGCTCGCTCGGGTTGGGCATGCTCCATTCGCCGCCACTGAAATCGCCTTCGGCTTCTTCGAACTTGCCCAGCACGTTGGGCCGCACATCGGGGCGCCAGTTGTAGAGCTCTTCCTTGAGCTGGTACTCGATGACCTGGCGCTTCTCTTCCACCACCAGGATCTCGCGCAGGCCGGTGGCGAACTCGCGAGTGGTCTGCGCCTCCAGCGGCCACACCACCGCCACCTTGTGCAGGCGCAGGCCGATGCGCCGGCAGGTGTCGTCGTCCAGCCCCAGGTCCAGCAGGGCCTGGCGCGTGTCGTTGTAGGCCTTGCCGCTGGCGATCAGGCCAAAACGGTCGTTCGGGCCGGCGATCACGTTGTGGTTGAGCTTGTTGGCGCGGATGTAGGCGAGTGCGGCGTACCACTTGTAGTCAAAGAGGCGGGCTTCCTGGTCCAGCGCGTGGTCGGGCCAGCGGATGTGCACGCCGCCGGGCGGCATGACGAACTCGGGCACCACGATGTTCACGCGGTCCGGGTCGATCACGGCGGTGGCGCTCGATTCGACGATCTCCTGGATCGTCTTCATGCCGGCCCACACGCCACTGAAACGGCTCATGGCGATCGCGTGCAGGCCGAGGTCGAGGATGTCCTGCACCGAGGTGGGAAAGAACACCGGCAGGCCGCAGGCCTTGAAGATGTGGTCGCTTTGGTGCGCGGCGGTTGAGCTTTTGGCCACGTGGTCGTCGCCGGCCACCGCGATCACACCGCCCCAGGGCGTGGTGCCGGCCATGTTGGCGTGTTTGAACACGTCGGAACACCGGTCCACGCCCGGGCCCTTGCCGTACCAGATGCCGAACACGCCGTCGAACCTGTTGGTGCCGGGCGGCGCAAAGCCCAGTTGCTGCGTGCCCCAGAGCGCGGTAGCCGCCAGCTCTTCGTTCACCCCTGGTTGGAACACGATGTTCTGCGCCTTGAGGTGGGGCGCGGCCTTCTGCAAGGCCTGGTCGTAGCCCCCCAGCGGCGAGCCACGGTAGCCGCTGATGAAGCCCGCGGTGTTCTTGCCCACCAAGGCGTCGCGCTGGCGCTGCAGCATGGGCAGCTTCACCAGCGCCTGCACACCGCTCATGAAGGCACGGCCCTGGTCGAGCGCGTATTTGTCGTCCAGCGTCACGGTTTCCAGGGCGCGGCGGATGTGGTCGGGCAGGGGGGCGTTCATCGTTTTTGTCTCCGTGATGGGCAGGGTCGCCTCGTGGGCATGTCGTGGACCAGAGCGGTGCGATGCGCAGGTGCACGGCTCCAGTGTGGCGCACAGTGTATGCCCCACTGCGCGACAGGTGTTTGCGTTTCATGCCCGTTTTATCGATGATCGGGCAATATTCTTTCCTATACGGGGATCTCATGGAAACACTCGACAAGTTCGACATCACCATCCTGCAAGAACTGCAAAGCGACGGTCGCCTGACCAACGCCGAACTCGCCCAACGCGTGGGGCTGTCGGCCGCACCCTGCTGGCGGCGGGTGCGCGCGCTTGAAGAAGCCGGCTTCATCCGCGGCTACCGCGCCGAGATCGACCGCGAAAAGATCGGCCTGGGCGTGCTGGCCTTCGTGCGGCTGGACGCCGACCGCAACAGCGGCGACGTGACGCGCAAGCTGGAAAACGCGATCCGCGAGATTCCGGAGGTCGTCTCGTGCCACTACATCAGCGGCTCCGGTACGTTTGAACTGCAGGTGGTGAGCCGCGACCTCAACCACTTCAGCCAGTTCGCCCGCGAGGTCCTGCTCAACCTGCCCAACGTGAAAGACCTGCACACGAGTTTTTCGCTCGGTGAAGTGAAGTCGGGGAGTGCACTTCCGTTGTCGCACCTGTTGGCTAAAAGTACGAGCACGGCAAACCACCCGAAAACTTGAGGACATTTGGAACCATTCGTCTCAGCTTTTGGACCGCTGGGTAACAAAGTCGCCGTAAGTCTTTGAGATATGTGCATTTTTTCCGTTTCTTTTCTTGCCTTCACACGTGTCGTTTCGTAACATCACCCCATCGAATCCCGTGGAGCAGGTACCTGAAAGTCCTCAGCCCACGCCCCATCACCTCCACCAGAAGGAAACGTCGTGAACAAATCCCTGCTCCTGAAAACCACCCTGGCCCTGGCCATGGCCACCCCGCTGCTGGCGTCGGCCGAGTCGCAACTGATCACAGCACCCACCGGCAGCGCGGTCGCGCGCCTGGACTTCCGCGTCATCGTTCCCCGCGTGCTGTTCCTCGGCGTGGGTACCGGTGCTGGCGGCGTCGTCAACAACACCACCGTTGACACGGTGACCTTCGACTACACCACCAATGCGGCCGCTGTTGGCACGGGTGCAGCAGCCGCCGTGATTTCGGGCGCCGTGGTGCCGGTGCGAGTGATCGGCAACAACGGTCAGATCACCCTCACGGCAACCACCACCGGCGCGCTGACCAACGGCACCTCAGACACCATCCAGTGGTCGGAGATCTCCGCAGTTTCCAGCCTGCCCCTCACGCTGCCCAGCCCCATCATCCCGAACTCGGGTGTGGGCACCTCCAGCAACGTGACCCTTTCCTCCGGCACCAAGATCACCGACCGCTCGGCCAACTGGACCTTCAGCTACGCCAACACGGCCGTGGTGGCTCCTGGCACTTATGGCACGACCAACGGCCGCGTGACCTATACCGCGGCTATGCCCTGAGTCTGTCGGTCGTTCTGAAGCAGCGGCAAGCCCGTTGCTACCGACTTCACGGAGGGCTTGCACAGCGCAGCCCTCCGTCGTCATTTCAGGTCCTTGCACTTCCATTCCATCCAGTGCGCCTCGGGAGATCCCTTGCACAGCCCCCGTCACAATGACCCCATGAAGTGCAACCTTCGCCGCATCACGGCCCGCCAAGCAGCAAGCGTCTGCCTGGTTGTGCTGGTCTGTGCGGACATCGTTGCGGCACATGCCTGGTCCTTGGGTGTCACATCGGGTGACCGCCGTCTGTTCCTGCACGTGGGCAACGGCGCGGTGAGCGGATCCAGCGGAACGCTCAACGGCACCGCCGGCACCAGCGGCATCGTCAACACCGTGCAAGTCACTGTGCCGGTGGCCCAACTGGGCAATGGCACCGCCTTGGGAATGACCAGCGACAGCACCCAAAGTGTCAGTCGGTATGGTGACGGCAACAACACATGCCCGACACCCAGCAGCCAGGTGATGGTCGGTGCCGGATTCCGCCGCAATGGCGGCTCAAACAGCGCCACGCTGACGGTGGCATCACCCGCCTCACGGGTCAACGCCAGTGGAGACACCATACCGTTCACCCAAATCAGCTGGACCGTCTCCGCCCCTGGCAGTGGCGTGCCCAATGTGATCCCGGCGGGCACTTTCAACGGCGGCACCCAGACACTGGCGACGCTGCCTGGCAACACCTACATCGAAAACTGCCACACCTTCAGCTACGCCAACAGCGCCGTGCGCGCAGCCGGCACCTACAGCGGCCGGGTGACTTACACCCTGGCGAGCCCATGACGATGCGAGCAAGCTTCATTGCAGTGCTCGCCAGCGGGCTCCTGGTCGGGACGGCCTGGGCCAACCCCCACCGGCTGGACGACTCGCTGAGCCACACCGTGCCGCCCAATGTGCAGATGCAGTGGCTTCCATTGAAATCGGGCCAGCAATACGCTGGCGGCATGGAAGCCTGGGTGCGCGTCAACATCCGCATCGACACGCGCAACTGGATGGGCCGCAGCGGGCGCATCTACATGGTCTTGCCGCGCGACGAGGCCTCCAACATCGAAGCCGTCTGGACCACCCAGGGGCGCTTGCAACCCGGGCGCCTGGTGTCGGGCGAACGCACCCTGGTTTTCGCCGGTACCATCCCCGGCGCCACCCTGGAGGACCAGATGCAGGTGCGCCTGCGCTCCAACGCCGACTGGTCATCGAACAGCCGGCGCCTGAACTTCCACTTCGAACTCGACGCCGACTGACCCTGCTATGCCTTCTGCGCTTTCAACATCTCTGCTTCGCGCATCGAAGGCGCTACCGGGTTGGGTGTTCGCTGGTCTTCTGGCGTTCGCACCACTGACCGGACAGGCCCAGGGCTTTGCCGCTTACATCACGCCACCGCGTTTTGAAGTGCAGGCCACTGCGGGCCAGTCACTGCGCCAGGTGCTTGAAATCCAGCATGTCGGCCCGCAAAGAGGCAACTACCGCATCTACACCACCGACTGGATACTCAATCCCGACAATTCGGTGACGTTCAGCGACGAACTGGCCGCCGACAGCTGCCGTCCCTGGGTGGCCATCGAGCGACGCGAGTTGGTGATAGAGGCCGGCGCGCGCTACCGCTACCGGTTCGAAATCACCCCCCCGGCCGGCACACCGGCCCGCGAATGCCGCTTTGCGATCATGGTGGAAGGCCTTGAGCCCGCTCAGGTGCAAGGCAGTCTGAATTTCCCGGTGGGTGGTCGCATCGGCGTCATCGTCTATGCCGCCATTGGCGACGCAGCACCTCAGCTGGAAATTGCTGGCACCCGTGTGGTGGTGGCCGCCGGCAAACCGGTCGCGGTGGTCGATGTGCGAAACCGCGGCAACGCACACGGCCGACTGGAAGGTTTCGTCAACGGCACCGACGCGGACGGAGCGCGCTTCGAGATGGCACCTTCGGACTTGCCCATCCTGCCAGGCGAAACACGCGCCGTGCCCATCAGTCCGATCGTCGAAGATGGGAAGACCGCCCCCGCTGTCCGTTTCCCACTGGTGGTCAGGGGCAAACTGGAGTGGGGCAAGAACAGCGTGCCGCTGGACGCGCGATTTGCTCCATGAGCGCAGGGTTGGCACGCCGGACCCGTTGCCTGCTGGTTTTTCTAGGTGCATCCCTGACCCCGCTGCTCTCTTGGGCGCAGGCCGTGCAATCCGCTGCCACGGCTCCCCAACCCGCACCGGCATACGTGGACCGGGTCATGGAAAGCCTCCCACCCGAAGCGCTGGACGACAGTGACAAAGACAAATACAGCCGGGAGGGCCTGCCGCGTTTCCTGCGGCTGGAGACCCGGCTGGGCACTCAGCCCTTTGATCAGGCCCAAAGCGTACGCATCGGCTACGGCATTTATGGGCTTCTGGAAACGCCCAACCACGGCACGCTGTCGATTGACGGCGCCTACGCGCCGCGCGACAGCAGTGGCACGCTCACGCTGCGCCAACGCGCCATGCCCATCGAAGGGGGCTGGTTCACCAGCAACGAACTCGGCGTGATCACCGCCCCGGCACCCGACATCACACGATTGCCCGCGCGGATCTACCTGCCCTCGGCCATTCTTCGGGGCCTGAGCACCGAATGGGAAAACCCGGAAGGGGGATTGCAACTGCAGGCCTCCACCGGTGAACCTGGGCGGCTTGACTTCCAGCCCGCCAACGGTTTTCGGCAATTGCCGGGTCGCCGCACCACGCTGGGGGGTCAATGGCGCATCAACGCGTCCGGTGCCGATGTGCTCTCGCGCCAGGGCTGGACGGCCGCGCTGCGGCATGAAGATGCACGCGGCGTCTCGACGCTGGACAACCCGCAGCAGGCGGGTGACTTCGTCGACGCCAACTCCACGCTGCTGGCCCTGCGCCACGAAAGCGGGGAGTACCAAATTCAGGGTCAGCTGATGAGCACGCGAGCGAGCAACGTTCAGGGCGCGCGCAACGGTTTCTGGATCGACAGCGAGTGGGAAGATGGCCCTCGCAGGCACGGCTTGGGTGCCTACCGGCTCGAGCCCGATCTGACATGGGCCAACCTGCCAGTGGCCAGCGACATCGTCGGCGCTTACGTCCGGTCGAGCTGGCGCACCCGCCAGTGGTCGGCCGAAGGTTCGCTGGACTGGCTGGATTCCATCAGTGGCCGCACCACCAATGGCGTCTTCGCCACCGGTTCCGCGCGCTGGCGCATCAACCGCGACCACACGCTGGGCGCTGGAACAGCGCTGCGCAGCTTCAATGGCACCGCCTGGAGCACCTACGGGGATTGGCGCTTCCAGAACGGCTGGGGCACCAGCGGCCTGCGCGTGGAGTTCACAGGAGGTGAAGGCCAGGGCGACTCGCGCGCGCTGATCTGGGACCAGGAGTGGGTGGTTCCGCAGGGCTGGGCACTGTCGACCAGCCTGGGCTACACCGCGTACAGCGCCACCAGCAGCCTGCCGGCGGAAAACACCTCGACGGGCGCCATCAGCGGCGCGGTGCCGCTGACCAGCAGATCCAGCATGCGCGGCAACTTCAGTGTCGAGCGCAACGACAGCGGACAGGTTCGTCACAGCCTGAACGTGGGTGCCAACTGGCGCCTGGACAAGCACTGGAGCATGGAAGGCAACTACAACCGGACCAACGGCCGCAGCCGTTTCACCCCATCGATCGACCCGCTGGCACCGCTTGGGTTGGTCGTTCCGGACAACGACCGGTCCTTCTATGTGGTGGTGCGGTACGAGTTCGAAGCGGGCAGCCGCAACGTCCCGCTGGGCGGCAAGCCCGCCGACGGCGGTGGCCGAATCGAAGGCACGGTGTACTTCGATGCCAACCGCACCGGCACGCAGGAAGCCAGCGAAACTGGCGTGCCCAACGTCACGGTGTTCCTGGACAACCGCTATGCCGTGCGTACCGACAGCCAGGGCCGCTTCGAGTTTCCCTTCGTGGCCAGCGGGCCGCGCACGGTGAGCGTGCGCGGGGATACCCTGCCACTGCCATGGAACGTGGTCGACCAAGGGCAGACCAAAGTGGACGTCCGTCTGCGCGAGAACGTGACCCTGACCATTCCAGTGCAGCGCAACGAATAGCCGGCGCGGAGCTCTTCAGAACCGCGAGCCAGGGTCTCAAGTTCACGCACAGGGGGCCGATAGTGGGACATGCCCCGCTCATCGCGCCCCTTCCTTGTCTGTCTGACCTCCAGCGTGCTGCTCATGACGCCGATGCCTGGCATGGGCGAGAGCCTGATGATCACGCAGGGCAACTCAGGCGCTTCGCTGGACTTCCGCATCATCATTCCGCCCATCATGCGGGTGCTGGAGAACAGCCATCCCCGGCGGCTTGAAGCGCTCGCCGATGGCCGGGTCAGCGCCCAGCAACGTCTGGTGGTGCTGTCCAACATGAAGGGGGGGTTCTGCGTCTCGCTGCGACGCACCGCGGTCGAGCTCGGCACCTGGGAGTTGCAAACCGCCCCGCAAAGCGGAATCCAGCTCAGCCCGGCGGCCGACGGCTACAGCCTGTGCGGCACCCGGCCGGGGCGCTACACCGTGGTGCTGCAGCACCAGTTTGGCACCAGCGACGGCAGCGCCAATGCCCTGAACTGGCCGGTGCAGACCGACATCTCGGCCATCTGAGCGGACCACCTGCCGACGCAGGACCAGGCATTGACACCGAAGGAAGCGGCGCGCCCTTCGATGATGAGCGCGTGGTTTTCAAGGCGGCGCTCGTTGCGCTGAGAGAGCGCGGGCAAGACGGCTTGCGACACAGCCCCGGTCGGGTGCTCCCCGCCCAAGCCGCACCGACCCCGCTTCAAGCGGGCGCTTCGTTCCTTCATGGGCGACTGGGTGAGGTGGTGGCAGATGCTGACGGGACGGGTGGGATGGCAGGGTGGCGTGGCCACAGCATTGGCGGGCGATCAGGGGAGGCTTCCCCCGCACCGCTCAAGCCTTCACCTCAACCACCTGCTCGAAACCGCCGAAGATCATGCGCTTGCCGTCGAACGGCATGGGTGGGTTGCCGGGTGTGGACGGGTCCATGCGCGGGTCTTCCATCATCTGCTTCATGCCGGCGTCCCGCGTGGCCTTGTCCGGCCATTCGACCCACGAAAAGGCCACTGTTTCCTCGGCCGTGGCCTGGACTGCGCGGCGGAAATCGGTGACTTTGCCGTCGGGAACGTCGTCACCCCAACCCTCGATCACGCGGATGGCGCCCAGCTCGATGAACAAGGTGTCGAAATGACGCGCGTGCTCGATGAACTTCTGCTTGTTGGCGGTGGGGACCGCGATCACGAAACCGTCGATGTAGGACATGGCTTCACTCCTGTTGGGTTGAATGGACGGCGTGCCCCGCATCGAGCGCCCCGCATCCCATCGACGAACGACAGTACTCACAATCGACACGGCTTGCTCGGCCAGAAGACGCGCGGCCTCTGGCCGCCACCCGGGCAGTCGGCGGCGCCTGGGTCAGCGCGGCACCAGCACCCACATCTGCAAGGGCTGCTTGAGCGCGGCGGCCGTGACGTAGGCCTCGTCGCTCCAGCCACCCCAGCCGGTGAACAGGTCGGCGCGCACAGCGCCGACGATGGCGCCACCCGTGTCCTGCGCCATCACCAGCTTCTGCACATTCAAAGTGGGCCCCTGTGACGCGAGCCACACGGGTGTGCCGTAGGGGATGCTTTGCGGGTCGACCGCGATCGAACGCCCGGGCGTGAGCGGCACACCCTGCGCGCCGCGGGGGCCAAAGCGGGCATCGAACTCGGACAAGGCTTCTTCGCGGAAAAACACCGTTCTCGGGTTGCTCCACAGCATTTCATTCAAGCGCTGCGGGTTCTGCGCGGCCCAGGCCTTGATGGACGACCACGAGGCTTCGCGGATCGCGCCCTGGTCGAGCAGCCAGCGGCCCACGCTCTGGTAAGGCTGGCCGTTGTGCGCGGCGAAGGCCACGCGCACCTGCTGCGCACGGCCATCGGCCTCCACCAGGTTCAACCGTCCCGAACCCTGGATCTGCAGGATCAATGCATCAATGGGGTCGGCCAGCCACGCCACCGCGCGGCCTTGCAGCGCCGCCTGCGCGGCGGGCAGGGTGTCGATTTCCTGGCGGCTGTACCAGGGCTGGCCGTTGCGCAGACCGGCGGGCGGTGCATAGAGCGGTGTGCGGTGCGTGGCGGTGGGCACGCGGCTGGCCGCCATGATGGGTTCGTAGTAACCGGTGAGCAGGCCATCGGGCAGGCTGCCGTCGGCCTCGATCACGCGGTAGGGCTGGAAGCGGCGCATCACCCAGGCCTGCTGCTCGGCGGGCGTGCCGATGGCGAGCTGGCGCAATTCGGCGCACGGAGCGGCCTGGCCAGGCGCCGGCCGCTCGCAGCCGCGCACCCAGGCGTTCCAGGCCTCAAACAGGCTGTCTTGTCCCCAACCCGGCAGCTCGCTCCAGCGCACCGGTGTCCAGCGGCTCTTGCCGCGCTGGATCGCGGGCGGCAGGGGGGCAGTGTCTGCCGGCAGGTTCGCCACGGCAGGGCCGGGCAGGTTGCTGGCGGGGGGACTCTGCACCGGACCGACCGCACAGGAGGCCAGGCTTCCTACAATCACCCCGCTCGCTCCCACCCGCATGACCGACTGAAAAAACCGACCGAACCGATCCATGACTCTGTTGTTGCTTGAAGCGCTCGGCGCGCTGGTGTTGTTGGTGTTCATCGTGTGGTGGACCATGTTCTCAGGGCGCAAGGGTGGCGAGCTGCCCGACGAGGTGGAGCGGCAGAAGCTCGAGCAGCCGCCGGGCAAGGACACGCCGCAAGACCGCTGAAGCAGCGCCGGCCATCACGGTCGCAGCGCATTGGCGAGTTCCACCGCCGACTTCACGCCCATTTTGTCGAACACGCGCGAGCGGTGGACCTCCACCGTGCGCACGCTGATGTTGAGCTGGTCGGCCACCAGCTTGTTGGGCAGACCGGCCACCACGAGGTCCATCACGTCGCGCTCGCGGTCGGTGAGGCTGCTCAGGCGCTGCTGCAGTTCGCGCTGCACGCGCCGCCGGGCCAGCACCTGGGCCGACTGGTCCAGCGCACGCTCGACACGATCGACCAGCGCGTTGTCGGAAAACGGCTTCTCGCAAAAATCGAAGGCCCCGCGCTTGACCGCGTCCACCGCCGTGGCCACGTCGGCATGGCCCGAGAGGAAGATCACCGGCATGGCCGCCTGCCAGGGCAGGGTCTGCAAACGCTCGAACAGGGCCAGCCCGCTCATGCCGGGCATGCGCACATCGAGCAGCACGCAGCACGGCGTGGTGGGTTCGTTGTCCCAGGCGTTGGCGTCACCGAGAAAGGCCTCGGCGCTGTCGTAGCCGTCGCTCACCAGCCGGCGCGTGCGCAGCAGCCAGGCCAGTGCGTCGCGCACGACAGCATCGTCGTCGATCAGGTAGATCTTCGCGTCGAGGTGCTGGGTCATGGCTGGATGATAGGTGAGCCGTCTCGGCACGCGACGGGCAGCGTGAAGCGGAACACGGTGCCGCGGGGTTGGTTGTGCTCGTGGGTCAGCGCTCCGCCGTGCTGCTCGATCACGGTGCGGCACAAGCTCAGGCCCAGCCCCATGCCTTCGGCTCGCGTGGTGAAAAACGGCGTGAACAGTTTCTCCTGCACCTCGGGGCTCAGGCCCATGCCCTGATCGCTCACCTCGAAGGTGACCCAGGCCTTGTGCTGTTCGCCGCCGGGTCTGAGCCCCGAGTGCAGCCGCGTCTGGAGCACCGAGATGCCCAGCACGCGCTGGCCCTGCTCCGGGGTCGAACCGTCCAGGGCCATGGCCTGCATGCCGTTGCGTGCCAGGTTGAGCAACACCTGCTCCACCATGGTGCGGTCGCACTGCACCAGCGGGCAGCCGGCCGCCACATCGATCTGCAGCTGGATGCCCTGTTTCTTGGCCTGCAACACCAGCAGCGGCTGGATGGCATCGATCAGCGTGCGCGGGGCCACCGCTTCGCGCACCTGCTCTCGCCGCCGCACGAAATCGGCCACGCTCTTGATCACGCGACCCGCGCGCTCGGCCTGTTCGCTGATGCGGCGCATGGCCTGCGACAGATCGGCCTGGGGCAGCACGCCGGACGGCTGGTCGAGCAGGTTGATGGCGCCGCTGGCGTAGCTGGAGATCGCCGCCAGCGGCTGGTTGAGTTCGTGGCTGAGCAGCGAGGCCATCTCACCCACCGTGGCCAGGCGGGCGGTGGCCTGCAGGCGCTCTTGCGAGGTGCGGTTGAGGTCCTCCACGCGGCGCTGCTCGGTGAGATCGAGGATGGCGCTCATGAAGCCGGTCTGTTTGCCCTGGGCATCGATCAGTGGGGCTTCGATGATGAGCACCGGAAAGCGTGTGCCGTCGCTGCGCTGGAACACCGACTCGTAACCTTCGCGCGGCAAGGTCTGTCCCGCCAGACGCACCAGCTGGCGTTGCTGGTATTCGTCCACCAGCTCGGGCGGCCACCACGGCGCGGGCAGTCCGGTGCCGATGAGCTGCTCTGCGCTCAGCCCCACCATGTCGCAGAACGCGGGATTCACATACGTGATGCGGCCGGTCATGTCGCGCGCGCGCAGGCCGGTGACCAGCGAGTCTTCCATGGCCTTGCGAAACGCCAGCGCGTCGGCCACGCCGAGTTCGGCGCGCTGGCGCAGGCGCGTGTCGCGCGCCAGCAGGGCCAGCACGGCCAGCAGCGCGAGCGACAGCGCGCTGACCACCGCCGTGAGCACGTTGGGGAACAGGCCGCCCACCAGGCGCGGGCTCTGCAACTGCAGGATCATGGTGTGCCCGGGGAGTTCGAGCACCGCGTTCGCGCTGAGCGTGCGGCGGGTGCCGGGCACCATGCGGTGCAGCGCCAGCCGGGTGCCATCGGCGTCGTTGAACGACAGGCCACGGCCGCGCAGCTCGTCCCGCTGGGTGAGCTCCGAGAGCACGCCGGGCAGGGAATAGGTGGCCACCAGATACCCGTTGGCCACACCCGAGCGCACCACGGGCAGGCACATTTCCATCAGTTCCATGCCCAGGCCGTCGCGCATGGGCCAGAAATAGCTCGCCGAATAAGCCGGACCCGACAGGCGCTGTGCGTTGTCGCAGGCCAGTTTGACATCCGCCAGCGCGCGGGTGCGGTCCAGGTAGCCGAACACATCGCTCAGGTACGGCGTGTCGCGGTGGGTGATGAGCCGCTGAGCGGTGTCCCGCCACTCCAGGCGCACCAGCTCGCGGTGCTGCGAGAGCAACTCGGCGGCCGGGGCATTCCAGCTGTCGGCGGTGGGCGACACGCTGTTGAGGGACTGCAGCGTCTGCACGTTGCGCAGGAAGGCGTTGCGGATGTCGCTCACGACGGCCGCCGCTTCCTGATCCAGCGCCTGCTGGTCGCGCGCTTCTTCGTATTCGCGCGCCAGAAACACCAGCACCACCAGCAGCGCCAGCACCAGCAAGACGAGGGTGGCCCACAGGCCCCAGCGGCGCGCGCTCGGGTCGGTGCGCTCGGGTGCCTGCCCCTTCGCCACGGCCAGCCGGCTCAAAGGCGGCGGTGTTGCAAGGACGGCAGCTGCTCGCGCACGCTGCGCAGCTGCTCGAAATCCAGCTCGGCCATCACCACGCCCGGGCCTTCGGCCTGCATCGCCATCACGCCGCCCCACGGATCGATGACCATGGTGTGACCCCAGGTGCGCCGGCCGTTTTCGTGCACACCGCCCTGCGCGCTGGCGATCACGAAGGCCTGGTTCTCGATCGCGCGGGCGCGCAGCAGCACCTCCCAGTGCGCCTGGCCCGTGGTGTGGGTGAAGGCCGACGGCACCAGCAGCACGTCGGCGGCGAGCATGCGGTAGAGCTCGCCAAAGCGCAGGTCGTAGCACACGCTCTGGCCCACGCGCCAGTGGTGTCCGCCGGCATCGCGGCAGTCGAACACCGTGGGTGTTTCACCGGCGCGCAACACGGCGGCTTCGTCGTAACGCTCGCGCCCGTTGTCGTAGCGAAACAGGTGGATCTTGTCGTAGCGGCTGGCACATTCGCCGCGCGGGTTGTAGGCCAGGGAGGCATTGGCTGCGTGGGTGGGATCGTCGGTAGCCATGGGCAGGGTGCCGCCCACGATCCACAGCTTCAGATCGCGCGCACAGTCGGAGAGGAAGTCCTGCACCTTGCCCAGGCCGGGGGTCTCGGCCAGCACCAGTTTGTCTTCGTCGTTCGCGCCCATGAAACAGAAGTACTCGGGCAGCACCGCCAGCTCGGCCCCCGCGCTGGCGGCCTGGCGCAACAGCCGCAAAGCTTCGCTGAGGTTGTTGTCCAGGCTGATGCCCGAGACCATCTGGATCGCGGCCACCTTCAGGCGACCGCTCGCGGGGGGTTGGTGAGGCAGGGTCATGGCGTTTCTTTCAGAGGATTGCCGCAAACAACCGGCGCACTGGGGGATTCAGCTTACTGCAGCGGACCGGCGGGGGCGCGCGCCGGTGGGGCGGGCGGCGCGCGATCGACCTTGGCCACTTGTGGATCGGCCCAGCTGCCGGTGACGCGGAACTCCTGCGTGCCGGCGCTTTGCAGCGGCTGGCGCAGCAGGAACTGCGCGAGGAAACTGCCCAGGCCGATGGCGGGGTTGATGGCGGTGGCGATCAGCGACGCGGTACCGGCGTTGATCTCGGGCACCACCACCACCTTGAGGTCTTGCTGCTCGCGCGCGAGGTCGGCCGTGCCTTCCATCAGCACGGCGGCGTTGACGCCCTTCATCTGCAGGTTGTTGGTGAACAGCACGCCCTGCTCGATGCGCGCATCGCCGCGCACGAAGTCGAAGGCGAAGCCGTCGGAGAACACATCCCGGAAATCCAGCACCAGACGGCGCGGCAGCGCCTGCAGGCTGAGCACGCCGAGCAGGCGGCCCGCGCCGGGCTCGACCTTGAGGAACTGGCCGCGCTCGAAATCGGCCTGCAGCTGGCCGGAGAGCGTCGGGTAATCCAGCGCCAGCGGCGAGCCGATCCAGCCGATGCTGCCTTCGATGCGACCCTTGCCGCCGCGCACCAGGCCCGGCCGGTTGAAACGCGTGAGCAGTGCGCCGGAGTCGTCCACATCGAGCCGGAAGCTCAGGGCCGTGCGGCGCTGTTCCTGCGGGCGGCTGGCCGCCGACAGCGGCGCCCAGTTGCCGGTGGCGCTCAGGCGGGCTTCGGGCACGGTGAGCTTGAGTTTGGTGAGCCGCCATTCACCCGCGCGTGTCGGCCCGCCGCGGTTGGTGGCTTCCACCTCGACGCGCCCCAGGCGCCGCCCGGCGATCTCGAGGTCGTCCACCGCAATGTCCAGCGCGGGCACGCTGGTGGGCTGGCTCAGCAGCTGCTCCACGTCGCTCGCCACGGTCGGCTCCAGCTTCAGGCGGGCCAGCCGGGCGAAGACGCTGCCGGCGGTGTTGGGTCCGGCCTGGCGCACTTCGACGTACCCGTTGAGTTCGTCGGCGGTCACGTTGGCGCGCCACTGCGCACCTTCGCGCGATCCCCCCACCACCACGCGGTTGAAGGTGCGGCCCTCCAGCGCGAGGCGGTTGGCGCGCAGCGCCAGCGTGGTGGGCAGGTAGGCCAGCTCGGCGTCCGGGTCCATGGCGCCGAGCGTGGCGGGTGTGGGCACGCGCACCCCCGATGCGCTGGCCAGCCGCGACCAGGCGTCCAGATCGAGCTGGTCGAAACGCAGGTTGCCCACCACACCCGCCGCGGGCAGGGGCGCCAGATCACCGCCCTCCAGTCCCACGGCCACACTGCCGCGCAACACGCGGGGTTGCGGGCCGGTGATGTCGCGCTCGTACTGCAGCACCACCAGCGGCGCCAGCGCCGAGCCCAGCTCCAGCGCGACGCGGTCGGTGCGGGCCACGTCGTCGGCCACCGCCAGTGCAGCGCTCTCCAGCCGCAGCGGCAGAACGGCCTCGGCGGTCTTGCCCAGGGGTGCGGGCAGGCTCAAGGCCATGCCCTGCAGGTTGCTGTTCACCTGCAGCTCGGGCACGCCGGCGCGAAACCCGAGCTGCGCGGTGTAGGCCGCCGTGCCCGAGGCGTTCTGGAACAAGCGCGAGGCGGCACCCAGGTCGCCGTCGCGCAGGCCCTCGGCACTGGCCACGCCCTGACCGCGGAACTGCAGCCGCCCCACGCCTTGCGGGTTCTTGCGCAAACCGCCCTCGAAGCGGAGGTCGCCGCCAAACAGTCGCGTGTTGCCCCCCAGCACAACAAAGCCCTGCTCGGTGAAGGCCAGCGTGCCGCGCGTGCGCGCCAGCAGCGGCGCGGCGGGGCTGATCTTCAGGTCGTTGCCCTCGAATTGCACCGTGCCCGCCACCGTGGTGGCACTCAGGTCGAACAAGGGCAGCTTGAGCGAGAGCCCCACCTGCGCGTTGCCGCCGGCCCGGGCCTGGGCCAGCACGGCGTCGGTCATGGCGTTGAGCGGCGAGGTCTGCACAAAACCCAGCATGTCGCTGGCCGAACCTTTGGCTTTGAGCTTGACGGTGAGTGTCGTGTCGCGCGCCAGGTCGTCGAGCCCGACCTCGCCTTCGCTCAGGCGCACGCCCGCCGCACCCGTCAGCCCCGATGTACCGCCCGTCACGCGCAGGTTGAGGTGATCCAGCACCAGCTGGCCCGAGAAGTCGCGCAGACCCGCCCACGGAGCCGTGTCGGCGGGCTGGAAACTGGCGGGCAAGTAATCGAAATCCACCCCGCTCAGATCGGCCGTGATGCGAAATTCGCTCGGTGCGGCGGCGTTTTTGAAGGGCATGCCATCCATGTCGCCCTGCAGGCGGAACGCCACCTGGCTCGCGCGGCCGGCCCGCACCGCCTCGCGCACGTAGCGCCGCGCCTGCGGGTTGATGGTCAGCGGCAGGTAACGGTGCACACGGGTGCCATCGGCGCGGGTGAGGTTGGCCGTCAGGTCAAGCACGCCGGGAAAGCGCGACTTCGACGCACTGGTGGCCGGGTCGCTCGTGTGCCACTTCACCGAGCCCGTGCCCTCGGCATCGGCGTTGGCCATCGTCAGCTTGTCCAGCTGGGCTTCGATGCGCTCACCTTGCACGCGCCAGGTGGCATCGGCCTCCAGGCTTTGCAGCGGGATGCGCGGGTCTTCAAACACATCGGGCAGCTCCAGCGAACCGTCGGCCACGGAGATGCGCGCGCGACCGCCGTCCTGGGTGAGGTCGAAATCGACCGTGGCCCCGCTGATGCCGGGTCGCCCGGGCAGCGGATAGTCGCCCCGGCTCGACATCTGTCCGCTGGGCTCGCCCGCCAGGGCCAGACCCTGCACACGGCCACGCGCCTGGTAGGTGCCTTGTGTCCAGTCGATGGGCGCCTCGGTGTGGTCGCTCACCGCGTTCGTCAGCCCCTGCCAGCGCGCGTTGAACCCGTCCATGCGACCGGCGGGCTTCAAGCGCTGCAACAGGCCGCGCGTGGCTTCGGGCAGCGGGAGGCGTTCGGCGATGGCCGACAGCGCCGCCAGGTCGAGCTGTTCGGCGCTGAGCGCCACGCTGTTCGCGCGCCGGGCCTGGGCAGCGATGTACGTCAGCTGCAGGCGTCCGCCCGGCCAGGTTTCCCCCTCGCGGGTGCGGAAGCTCAGGTTCTCGGAGGTCACGCCGAAGCCGTCGTCGCCCCACTGCGCGGACAGCCGCCCCTGCACGTGGTCGAGCGCCAGCGTGGGCAGGTCCAACCCCAACCGGGCCTGCACGTTCTGCAACGCCAGGTCGCTCGTGACACCGGACACGCGTCCCTGCTCCACCTCGGCCCAGGCGCGCAGCGCACCCTCGCCGGTGCGCACTTCCACGCCCCAGTCCGACAGGTCCACGTAGGTGCGCAGACGCGCGACGTCCACCCGCGTGAATTCGGCAAACAGCTCGCCGCTCCAGTCGTGCCAGACGGGCTGTCCGGCGGAACGCTGACCCAGGCTGATGAGCCGCTCACGCAACTGGCCCCGCAGGCTGATGCGCTCGCCCCAGGCGGGCGGCGGGGTGGCATCGACGCGCCAGTGGTGGGTGCGTGCGGTGTTGCGGGCGACCAGATCGAGCTCGTTCAAGGCCAGCGCAGGCTGGCTGAGCAGGTCGTCCGTCCAGCGCAGCGTGCCGTTGCGGATCACAAACTCGCTCTGCGCGAAAAACCAGTCGGCGGCGGCGTGATCACCGGAGCCCGGGCCCGACATGTCCAGTCCGGCCACCTCGATGCGGCCCTGCGCCGTGCGGCGCACATCGAGCACCGGGGCTTCAATCACCACCTGCTCGAACCCGCCCCGCCACAGCGATCGCACCGAGACCGCCGTGCGCACCAGGGGCAACTGCAGTGCCACGCGACCTTGCGCATCGATGAGCTGCACATCGCGCAGCTCGAAAGACGGCATCAGCGTCGGCAGAAAACCGGCACCGCTGTGGCCCGATTCGGCACGGATTTCACCGATGCGAACCGGTACCCCCACCGCCTGGGTCGCCCACCTTTCCAGGTCGGGACGCCATTCGCCGATTCGGGGCACAATCGCGCCATTCAAACCGGCCCAGGTCAGTGCGAAGAGCCCCCAGACACCCAGCAACAGCCACAGCAACAGGCGGCTGGCCACGGCAAATGTCTTGAGGGTTCTCGAGGCTCTTGCGTGTGACGCAGAGGAGGCATTGGGCGCCGGGCTTTGATGGTTCATGTCCAACGCAAATTATGACGGCCAGTCATCTCACGGGTTCCACCACAGGCGTCTCCGCTTTGTCATCAAATGTGAACACCTTGCCTGGGTTGACGCTGGCCGATCGCCAGGCCGACCATTCCCGTTTCGTTCAGCGCGTGCGGCGCCGCTATCCCGACGAACTCGCCTGCCTGCCCGAAGGTGCCCCCGAACGCGCCACCATGCAGACCGGGCTGGCCACGCTCCTCCAGCGCGGCCTGCCCATGCCCGCTGCGTTGCGCGTGCTGCGCCAGCTGGTGTTGGAGCGCCTGGTGGTGCTGGACTGCGAGCAAGGCGCTGCTCTGGAAGCGGTCACGCGCGCCGTGACCGAACTGGCCGAGATCGCACTCGATGCGGCCTGCGAACTGGCTTTCAAGGAACTCGACGACCTCCACGGCGCGCCGCAGCACCCCGACGCGCAGGGTCAGACCGTGCGCGCCCAACTATGGGTGGTGGGCATGGGCAAGCTGGGCGCGCGGGAACTCAATGTATCGAGCGACATCGACCTGATCTATGTCTACGACCACGACGGAGAAACCGCGGGCAACGCGCAGGGCCGCAACCGCATCAGCAACCACGAGTACTTCGGCAAAGCCGTCAAGCACATCTACAACACGGTGGGCGAAACCACCGAACACGGCAACGTGTTCCGCGTCGACCTCGCGCTGCGGCCCAACGGCAACTCGGGACCGAGCGCGGTCTCACTCGGCGCGCTGGAAGAGTATTTCCTGGTGCAAGGGCGCGAATGGGAGCGCTTTGCCTGGCTCAAGAGCCGCGTGATCGCTCCGGCGGCCTGTGTGGCCGCCGGGGGCGCCAACACCCTGCGCGGCGCGGTGCTGCCGTTTGTGTTCCGCCGCTACCTCGACTACGGCGTGTTCGAGGCGTTGCGCACGCTGCACCGCCAGATCCGTGAGCACGCCTCCAAGCGTGCCGCGGGCAACCCGGGCCGCGCCAACGATGTCAAGCTCTCCCGCGGCGGCATCCGCGAAGTGGAATTCACCGTGCAGCTGCTGCAGGTCGTGCGCGGCGGGCAGTTTCCCGAACTGCGCACCCGGCCCACGCTGGACGCCCTGCCGCGCTTGTGCCGCGCCGGACTGATGCCGCAGACCTCGGCCGACGCGCTGGCCGAGGCCTACCGGTTTCTGCGCCGGGTCGAGCACCGCATCCAGTACCTGGACGACCAGCAGACCCACGTGATGCCCACGCGCGACGACGACCTCGCCTGGCTGGCCGCGACGATGGGTTGCGCCAATGTGTGCGAATTCCTGCACACGCTCGACGCGCACCGCGAACTGGTGGCACAGGAGTTCGACACCCTGCTCGGCGGCCCCACCAACGGCGGCTGCAGCGGCAAGGGCTGCAACGGCAAGAACGGCGGTGCGCCACGCAGCTCGGCCGACGACCTGCAAAGCGTGCTGGCCCAGTTGCCGGTGGCGTTTGCCGCCAAGGTGGCACAGTGGCGCGAACACCCGCGCGTGCTCGCGCTCAAGGAAGACAGCCGCCTTCGCCTGGTGCGGCTGGTGCAGCGCACCGGCGCCTGGCTGGAAGAAGGCCGCGTGAGCGAAGAAGCTGCCTTGCGCATGGCCGACTGGATCGAGCCCCTGCTGCGCCGCGACAGTTACCTGGCCCTGCTGCAGGAGCGACCTTCGGTGCACGAGCGGTTGCTGCGCCTGCTGGGCGCAGCCAAGTGGCCCGCGCGCTATTTGCTGCAACACCCCGGCGTGATCGACGAGCTGGCCAGCCAGCAACTGCTGACCGACCGATTCGATGCGGCCCAGTTCGAGGCCGAACTCGAATCGCGCCGCGCCGCGCTGCACTCCACCGGCGAAGACGACGAAGAGGCCCTGCTCAACCTGCTGCGCCGCGCCCACCATGCCGAGGTGTTCCGCACGCTCGCACGCGACCTGGAAAAAGTGCTCACGGTGGAGCAGGTGGCCGACGACCTCTCGGCCCTGGCCGACTCGGTGCTGCGCCTGACCGCGCGCTGGTGCTGGGCGCGTTTGAAAAACCGCCACCGCGACGAGCCGGCGTTCGCCATCATCGGCTACGGCAAGCTCGGCGGCAAGGAACTGGGCTACGGCAGCGACCTGGACATCGTGTTCGTCTACGAAGACGAGCACGAGAACGCGGGTGAGATCTACGCCGCCTTCGTGCGCAAGATGATCAACTGGCTCACCGTGAAAACCGGCGAGGGCGACCTGTTCGAGATCGACACCGCGCTGCGCCCCAACGGCAATTCGGGCCTGCTGGTCACGAGCTTCCAGGCCTACACCAACTACCAGCAGCAACGCGGCAGCAACACCGCCTGGACTTGGGAACACCAGGCCATGACGCGCGCGCGTTTCGTGCTCGGCAGCGTGGCCCTGGCCGGCCGCTTTGACGAGGTGCGTGAAGACGTGATCACCGCGCTGCGCGACGGCGATTCGCTGGCGCGCGAGATCGTGTCCATGCGCGACAAGGTGCGCCAGGCGCATCCGGTGCGCGGCACCATGTTCGACGTGAAGCACAGCGCTGGCGGCATGGTCGACGTGGAGTTCGTCATGCAGTACCTGGTGCTGCTGCACTCGCGCACCCACCCCGAGTTGCGTGCCAACACCGGCAACATCAACCTGCTGCGCCGCGCCGAAGCGGCCGGCCTGCTCGCACCCGGCATGGGTGAAGCGGCTGCGCAGGCGTACCGCGAGCTGCGCCAGATCCAGCACCGCGCGCGCCTGGATGAAGCGCCCACGCAGGTGGACGCGGCATCGGTGGCGCCGTGTGCGGCAGCGGTGCGCGCGCTGTGGCAACACGTGCTCGGCCCAGCTGCGGTCAACTGAAGCGCGACACCGCGAACAACGCCCCGAGGGTTCAGTACCTCACGCAGAGCACGACCACGGCCAGGAAGGCCTGAAGAAACCCGGATGGGTCTTCAGGCGGATGGCGCCCATCGCCCACCACAGACACGTCCAGCAACCGTCGCAGCGAGAACGCACGCGGTTCGCGCACCTCACCCAATGCCCGGCCGCCGGGGCCCACCAAGGAAAAGCGTTTCTTGAACAACGAATCCGGGGGAAGAACCTCTGCATCAAACGGGTGCTTGAGCAGGATGCGTGGCAGCCGCCGGCCGGCTTCGAACAGCACGTCGGCCGTGGCCAGGATCTCGACATCACCACCCGCAGCGCCGTGCGTCGGATCCTGCTCCAAGGTGTACCGGATGTCGTTGGTCCAACCCCGGCGCAGGTACTCAAAGGCCACATGCGCACGCCGCCCCCGCAAGTCGAGGGCGATTTCACCCCGCCGCGAGCCGGGCGCATGAACCTTCAGCCGCGCGTTCTTGGCCTGGGCGAAGTTCGCAAACTCGAAGCCCCCCACCACCTCGCCGGCCCCATCCAGAAACTCGTAGCGGAAGCCATGGAGGACCGACTGTTGCCGCATGCTGAGTTGGGGTGCTCCAGACATGGGCAGAGAATGTTGAAACCCGCTGCCTGGCCAGGAGCTGCGGGCTGTGAATGCCGCCGAGACGGTCTCAGACCGGCGCCACCACCGCCGCCGGCGCGAGCGATTTGCGGAAGCGGTTGAGCTCCTGCACGGTCTTGAAGCTTTGCTCCATGAGCAAGCTCATGTTGTGCAGGATGCGATCGACGACGCGGTTCTCCCACACGGCATCGAAGTCGATCTGTTTGTCCAGCCAGTGCTCCAGCCACTCGGGGTTGGGCAGGCGACTCTGGATCGTGTCGTTGGGGAACAGGTCCTTGTTCACGTGCAGGTTGGTGGGGTGCAGCGCCTGGGCGGTGCGCCGCGCACTCGCCATGAGCACACCCACCTTGGCAAACGCCACACGCGCCTCGTCGCCGAACTTGCCGATGGCGCGCTTCATGTAGCGCAGGTAGGCGCCGCCGTGGCGGGCCTCGTCCTGGCTCAGCGTGGCGTAGATCTTCTTGATCACCGGCTCCGAATGCCATTCGCTGGCGCGGCGGTACCAGTGGTTGAGGCGGATCTCGCCGCAGAAATGCAGCATCAGCGTTTCCAGCGGCGGAGCCGGGTCGAATTCGAAGCGGATGTCGTGCAGTTCCTGCTCGGTCGGCACGAGGTCGGGGCGGAAGCGGCGCAGGTACTCCATGAGCACCAGCGAGTGTTTCTGCTCTTCAAAGAACCAGATCGACATGAAGGCCGAGAAGTCGGAATCGTCGCGGTTGTCGCGCAGGAACATCTCGGTGGCGGGCAGCGCCGCCCATTCCGTGATCGCGTTCATCTTGATCGTCTGCGCCTGCTCGTCCGTCAACGATTGGGCGTCGAACTGGTCCCAAGGAATGTCCTTGTCCATGTCCCAGCGCACGGATTCGAGTTGTTTGAAGAGTTCGGGATAGAGCATGGTGGCCTTTCGGTACGGGCGCATTTTATGCGGGGGGACGGCGGTTGCGCTTACAAATCATTCAGGCGGGCCAGGGTCGACACCGCCTGGTCACGGATCGCCTGGCGCTCGGTGTCGTCCAGGCGCTGCAGGTTCTTCACCATCAGCGCAGACCGGGGGCTCGATGCCAGTTCGGTCTCGTGGCGGTCGAGAAAGTTCCAGTAGAGCGTGGTCACGGGGCAAGCCTCGGGGCCCACGCGCAATGCGGGTTGGTAGCGGCACGCTTTGCAGTGATCGCTCATCCGGTCGATGTACTGGCCACTGGCCACATACGGTTTGCTGGTGAAACGCCCGCCGTTGGCAAACAACGCCATGCCGGCCACGTTGGGCAGCTCGACCCATTCGATCGCGTCCACATACACCGCGAGGTACCAGTCGGCCACCTGCTGAGGGTTCACCTCGGCCAGCAACGCGAACTGTCCGGTGAGCATGAGGCGCTGGATGTGATGGGCATAGCCGTGTTCGAGTGTCTGACCGACAGCATCCTTCATGCAGGCCATGGTCGTCTGTGCGGTCCAGTACCACGCCGGCAGATCGCGTTGGTGACCGTAGTGGTTGGCGGTCTTCAAGCCGGGCATGTCCATCCAGTACACGCCGCGAATGAACTCGCGCCAGCCGATGATCTGGCGGATGAAACCCTCCACCGCCGCCAGCGGCAGGCCACGGTCGCGGTGGGCGGCCTCGGCGGCGGCGACCACCTCGCGCGGATCAATCAGGTGCAGGTTGAGCGCCACCGACAGCAGCGAATGCCAACCGAACGGCGTCTTCGTCCACATGGCGTCCTGGTAGGTACCGAACATGTGCAGGCGCTCGTCCACGAAATGCCGCAGCGCCTCGCGCGCCTGCTCCGGCGTGACCGGCCAGGCAAAGCTTTCGAGCTCGCCCGGGTGGTCGGCAAAACGGGTCTGGACGAGTTCGATCACCTGGCGGGTGAGGGTGTCGGGCTCGAACTGCGCCGGTGGCGTGATGAGCCCCGGTCCTTTTTTGGGGTAGCTCTTGCGGTTGTCGGCGTCGAAGTTCCACTGCCCGCCCACCGGCTGGCCACCGTCCATGAGGACACCGTGCTCGCGCCGCATCTCGCGGTAGAAGAACTCCATGCGCCACTCCTTGCGGCCGTTGGCCCAGCGCGCGAAGCGCTGGCGGCTGCAGAAGAAGTGGGTGTCGTCAAAGCTGCGCAGCGGCACATCGGCGGCCACGGCAGCGGCTTCCATGTCTTGCTGCAGCCGCCACTCGCCCGCTTCGCACATCCACAAAGCCTGCGGCTTGAGTTCGCTCAACACGCTGCGCAGGCGTGCCTGCAAGGTGGACGTGTCGGGCTGGTCCAGCGCAGCGTCGTCCAGGTTCACATAACGCACCGGCCAGCCCTTGCGCGCCAGGGTCTGCTGGAAATGGCGCATGGCCGAGAGGAACAGCGCGATGCGGGCCTTGTGGCTCCACACGTGGCTGGCCTCGCCCGGCGCCTCGATCATCAGCACCGCGTCTTGCGCGGGGTCAAAGCCGGCCAGGGCCGGGTTGTCGAGCCAGAGCTGGTCGCCCAGCACCAGCACCAGCCGGCGCAGAGGCCGGGGCAGCAACGGAAGGTTTTTCATGAAGGCGTTTTGTCCGACCGGGCGCGGCAGCGGTCGCTGCAGTACTTCACCTGCTCCCAGGTGCGTTCCCACTTCTTGCGCCAGGTCATGGGGCGGCCGCAGGCGGCGCAGGGCTTTTGCGGCAGGGTCGATTTGTTGCCTTTGAAGCCGCTCATGCCGCGTCCGCCGGGGCCAGCGCGCGCCAGCGTGCCACGCCTTCCTGGATGTCCTGCAGACGGCCCATGGGCAGGAACGTCGGGGCGGCGCTGGCGGGCCGGCCTCGCTGTGGCTTGTAGAGCGCAGGGCAATTGCCACCAGCCCAGATTTCCACGTGCGCCGGCAAGCGCTCGCGCAATTGGCCGAGCGCGGTGCGCACATCGCGCGGGTTCTGCGCGGCGGTGAAGCTCAGCGCCACGATGTCGGCCTCGCTGGTGGCAGCGGCATTCACGATGTCGGGCAAGGGTGTCTGCACGCCCAGCGGAATCGTGTGGCAACCTTCCAGCACCATGAAGCACTCGGCCATGAGCAGGCCCAGGCCGTGCACCTCGCCGGGCAGCGTGGTGAGCAGGATGCGCGGGGGCCGGGGCGACCGCGCCTGCGACAGCTGCCCGAGCGCCTGGCGCATCACCGATTGCACGATCTCGGTGTAGAGGTGCTCTTCGTACACCGCGAGCCGACCTTCCAGCCAGGCCTGACCCACCAGCACGTTCATGGGGGCCACGCACTCGGTGATCAGCCTCGCCAGGCCGCGCTCCAGCTGCATCTGCGCCAACGCCTGGCGCAGACCGTGGGCGTCCTGGCGGCGCAGCATCTGCATCCAGCGCTCGGTGGCCAGGCCGGTCTCGTCCCGGGAGGGGTTCGACACGGCAAGATCCGATGGCGTTGCGTCGGGTTGAATCCGCTCGGGCTGGCGCTGCGTATTCAATTCAACAAGCCCGTCCAGCGGCAGCGCGACCACCCGGCCGGGCCGGTGTCCCGCGTCGATGAGGCGGCGGATGTGGCGCAGGCGGATCAGCTGGTCGTTGTCGTACTGGCGCTCCCCCAGCGCGTCGCGCGCCGGCATGGGAAAGCCATAGCGCCGCTCCCACACCCGCAGCGTGTCTTTGGAGAGGCCGGTGTCGCGTTCGACGTCGGCAATCGAGTGCCAGCTGGGGGTGTCAGGGCTTGAGCTTGTCATGGACAAATGATCCAATGGTTCGTCAGATTATGGAGTTTTTGTCATGAAACCAGCGCTTGTCCACGGCAATGTCCGTGTGTTTCGAAAGTTCGCAGCGGCCTGCCTGATCGCCGGCGGCGCCCTGTCGGGCACCATGGCGCAGGCCCAGGCCCCGGCGCCGGCGTCCAGGCCCGCCACCTCCCCGGCGGCCTGCCCCGCGCTGCTGCAACACCGGTTCGACCGTTTGCAGGATGAGAAGCCGCAGTCGCTGTGCCAGTACAGCGGGCAGGTGGTGCTGGTCGTCAACACCGCCAGCTTCTGTGGCTTCACCAGCCAGTACGAAGGGCTGGAGGCGCTGTACGCCAAGTACAAGACGCAGGGCCTGGTGGTCCTGGGTTTTCCCGCCAACGACTTTGGCCGCCAGGAGCCGGGCAACAACCAGGCCATCGCCGATTTCTGCGAGAACACCTTTGGCGTGAAATTCCCGATGTTCAGCAGGACCAGCGTGGTCGGCCGCGAGGCCAATCCACTGTACAAACAGCTCGCACAAAAGACCGGCGAAACCCCGCAATGGAACTTCCACAAGTACCTGATCGGGCGGGACGGGCAGACCGTGCGCAGCTACCCGAGCACCCTGGATCCGAAAAACCCTTCCATCGTGAAGGACATTGAGCGATTTCTGTCGCTCAAATCGTGACCGATCAGTCACAATAAAACCGCTCAGTCTATTTTGACCACGTTGACCACCATGCACGCCCACTTGTCCGACCGGTTCCCACGCTCCCGAGCACACGTCCGGAACTTTTTTGAGCGCGCATTTCTCTCAGTGGGCAGATCGGTTTCAACGCCGGTCACCGAATTCCGTTTTGCACTGCGAAGCCTGTCCGGTCCTGGTGGCCGGACTGAAATCCCGAGGCGCTTCTCCTCCTCCTCCCTCCCTCCCTTGTTCGTTTCGGGGCGCTTCGCAGGCTTTTGTATCCCGTCCAGCACCGCTGGCGCTCGCTGAGGTCCGACCATGTACACGGACCTCCCACCCCACACCACCCGCACCGCCAAGCGGCCTCCCCGCGTGGCCGTCGTCGGCTCCGGCATTTCGGGCCTGGCCGCCGCCCACACCTTGCACGGTCTGGCCGACATCACGCTGTTTGAAGCGGGCGACTACTTCGGCGGCCACACGCACACGGTCGACATGACCTTGCCGAACGCCCAAGGCGTGCCCACCACCTTCGGGGTGGACACCGGCTTCCTGGTGCTCAATGAGCGCACCTACCCCAACCTGCTGGCGCTGTTCGCACAGCTCGGCGTGCCGATCGCCAAGTCCGACATGTCGTTCTCGGTGCAGGCGCCGGGTGCTGCGCCCGGCGGCGGGCCGCTGGAGTGGAGCGGCTGCAACCTCTCCACCGTGTTTGCCCAGCGCCGCAACCTCTTCAACCCGCGTTTCCTGCGCATGCTGGCCGACATCGTGCGCTTCAACCGCGTCACCACCAAGCTGGCCGAGCAGGGCGAAGACCTGCGCGACAACAGCCCGCTGCTGCAGCCGCTGGGCGACTTTCTGAAGGCACAGGGCTTCTCCGACGAGTTCCGCGACTGGTACTTCCTGCCCATGATGGGCTGCATCTGGAGCTGCCCGACCGACCAGATGCTGGCCTTCCCCGTGGCCACCATGGTCCGCTTCTGCCACAACCACGGCCTGATCCAGGTGACCAACCGTCCGCAGTGGTACACGGTGGACGGCGGCGCGCGTCAGTACGTGCAGAAGATCACCGACCACATCGCCGACAAGCGCCTGAACACCCCGGTGCAGCAGGTGCTGCGCGACAGCGAAGGTGTGCGCGTGGTCACCGACGGCCACGTGGAGCGGTTCGACGCCATCGTGCTGGCCTGCCACAGCGACCAGGCGCTGCGCCTGCTGGGCGGCCAGGCCTCAGCCGACGAACGCGAGGTGCTCGGTGCCATCCGCTACCAGCCCAACCGCGCGGTGCTGCACACCGACGCTTCGGTGCTGCCGCAAAGCGAGCTGGCCTGGGCCGCCTGGAACTACGAACGGGCACCCAGCCAAGGCGTGGAGTCGGCCCAGGTCTGCCTGCACTACCTGCTCAACCGACTGCAGCCGCTGCCGGTGACGCAGCCGGTGGTCGTGTCGCTCAACCCGCAGCGCGAGATCGCGGCGAAACACGTGGTGGGCGAGTACGCCTACGACCATCCGGTGTTCGACCTCGCGGCCATCCGCGCCCAGGCCCGTGTGCCGGCCATGCAGGGCCAGCTCAACACGTACTTTGCCGGCGCGTGGACCGGTTACGGCTTCCACGAAGATGGCTTGAAGTCGGGCCTGCACGCGGCGCGATCGCTGATCGACATGCACCACCTCGTGCCCACGACGCGGCGGGAGCAAGCCCAGCGCACCGCCTTGCCCGGGGTGTTTGCGTGAGTTCGCCGTCGGTGGCGCAAATCGGCTTCGGCCAGGTGCGCCACACGCGCCACCGTCCGCAGCGCAACGCCTTCGCCTACCCGACCTACTTCCTGATGCTGCCCATGCGCAGCCTGCGCCAGCACGGCCCCGGCACGCTCGCACGCAACCGGCGCGCCGCGCTGAGCTTCAACGACACCGACCACGGCGACGGCCGCGCCGACAGCCTGCAGTGGCTCGACGAATTGCTCATCCAGCACGGCATCGACGACGCGGCCGGCGAGGTGTGGCTGCACACCTATCCACGCGTGCTGGGCTACACCTTCAAGCCGGTGAGCTTCTGGTACTGCCACCGTCTGGATGGCACGCTGCGTGCCGTGTTGGCGGAAGTGAACAACACCTTCGGCGAGCGCCACTGCTATTTGCTCGATGCGCCGCACTACGGCCAGCCGTGCGAGGCCTCCAAGGTGTTCCACGTGTCGCCGTTCTGCCCGGTGCGCGGTCGCTACCGCTTTGTCTTCATGCGCGCCGACGGTGCCGCGCCGCGCACGGTGGCGCGCATCGACTACTTCGACGACCTGAGCGGCGATGCCGACAGCGAGCCCCTTCTCAACACCAGCGTGAGCGGTGAATTGCAGCCGCTGAACGCGCGCAGCCTGCGCCGCGCGCTGTGGACCTACCCCGCCATGACCTTGGGCGTCATGGCGCGCATCCACTGGCAGGCCATGCGCCTGTGGATCAAGCGTGCGCCCTTTTTCCGCCAGCCGCCCGCACCGGGCGACTTTGTCACCGCCGCCTCCCTGCCCGCGACCCCCGTGAACGCCGAACACAGCCATCCATGAACAGCTCCACCGCTTCCACCAGCCCCGCCGGTTTCTCGCTGCCACGCAATGCACCCGCCGCCGCGCGCACCACGCTGCAACTGCTGCAGCGCCTGGTGCACGGCAGCCTCACGCTGCAACTGCCCGACGGCTCGGTGCAGCGCTTCGGCCAGGTGGACGGCCCGCACGCGAGCATGAAGCTCAACAACTGGAACGTGTGCTCGGCCTCGCTCAAGTCGGGTGACATCGGCTTTGCCGAAACCTTCATCGCCGGCGACTGGACGACATCGAACCTGCCCGCGCTGCTCTCGCTGCTGGTGGCCAACCGCCGCGAGGTGGAAGACGTGATCTACGGTTCGTGGCTCGGGCGTTTTGCCTACCGCATCAAGCACCTGCTCAACCGCAACAGCAAGACCAACAGCCGCAAGAACATCCACGCCCACTACGACCTGGGCAACGCGTTTTACGGCCTGTGGCTGGACGACACCATGAACTACTCGTCGGCCTGGTTCGAAACGCCCGACCAGGGCATGGAAGCTGCGCAACACGCCAAGGTGCGCCGCGCGCTGCGCATGACCGACGTGAAACCGGGCGACCGCGTGCTGGAAATCGGCTGCGGCTGGGGCGCACTGGCCGAGAAGGCCACCACCGAGTTCGAGGCCCACGTCACCGGCGTGACGCTGTCCACCGAGCAGCTGGCATTTGCCAACGACCGCATGCAGCGCGTCGGCCGCGCCGACCGGGCCGATCTGCGCCTGCAGGACTACCGCGACATCACCGATGCACCGTTTGATGCGATCTGCTCGATCGAGATGGTCGAAGCCGTGGGCCGCGAGTATTGGCCGACCTACTTTCAGACCGTCTCACGCCTGCTCAAGCCGGGCGGCAAGGCCTGCGTGCAGAGCATCGTGATCGACGACGAACACTTCGAGCGCTACATCAAGGGCACCGACTTCATCCAGCAGTACGTGTTTCCCGGCGGCTGCCTGCCGTGCCCGAGCGAGTTCCGCGCGCAAGCGGTCAAGGCTGGTCTGGAGGTGGTGGACGAGTTTGCGTTTGGTCTGGACTACGCCCGCACGCTGGCCATCTGGCGCGAACGTTTCCTGCACGAACAGGAACGCGTGCTGCAGCTCGGCTTCGACCAGCGTTTCCTGCGCATCTGGGAGTTTTACCTCGCGTACTGCGAGGCGGCGTTCGAGCAGGGCAGCACCGACGTGGTCCAGTACACCCTGCGCAAGCCCGTTTGAGACCCCCACCATGAAGCGCGCCGTCATCTCCTTCGCACTGGCCCTCGGCACCCTGGCCGGCGCGCCCGCCTGGGCGCAGGCGCCCGAGCCCACGCTCAGCGCCGCCTTGCAGGACAAGACCGCCGTGGGCAAGGCACGCTTGCGGTACTGGGGCTTCGACGTGTACGACGCCAGCCTGTGGGCGCTGCCGGGCTTCGACATCGGCCGCTTCGAGAGCCAGCGCTTCGGTCTGGAACTGGCTTACCTGCGGGACTTCAAGGGCGCGGACATTGCCGAGCGCTCCATCGACGAGATGAAGGGCCTGGCCACCATCGAGCCGGCCCAGGCGACGCGCTGGACACAGGCCATGAGCAACCTGTTCCCCGATGTCAAACGCGGCGACCGCATCACCGGTGTGCACGTGCCCGGCAGCGGCGCGCGCTTCTACTTGAACGGCAGGCTGCTCGGCGAGGTGGCGGACGACGCTTTCTCGCGCCTGTTCTTCGGCATCTGGCTCTCCCCCAAAACCTCACAGCCGCGCATGCGCGAGACGCTGGTGCAGGGCATCACCGGCGCGGCGCGCACGCCATGAGCACCGCCGCGGCCGCACCGCAGGAACCGGCCAGCCGCTTCATCGGAGCGGGTGCCTGGCGCCGCGGGCTGAGCTACGGATTGCTGGGCTTGCCGCTGGCCTTCGTGGCGCTGCCGCTTTACGTGATCTTGCCCAACCACTACGCCCGCGAATTCGGCGCGCCGCTGGCCTTGCTGGGTCTGGTGTTGCTGGCCGCGCGCCTGGTGGACGCGGTGCTCGACCCCATCATCGGCCGCTGGTGCGACCGCCTGTTTGCCCGCTCGGTGGCCGCCGTGCTGGGCGCTGCGGCCGCGTCGGCCGTGGTGCTCGCGCTCGGTCTGTGGGGCCTGCTGTTTCCACCCGAGGCGGTGCGCGCATCGGGCACCGCCGTGTTGCTCTCCTGGGCCGGTGTGCTGATGGCCATCACCTACACCGCCTACAGCGTGGTGGCCGTCGCTCACCAGTCGTGGGGCGCACGCCTGGGCGGCAACGAAGCGCAGCGCAGCCGTGTGGTGGCCTGGCGCGAAGGCCTGTCCTTGCTGGGCGTGTTGATCGCCGCCGTGCTGCCGGCCACGCTGGGCCTGGGCGCCACCGTGGCCACCTTCGCGGTGTTGCTCACGCTGGGCTGGTGGGCCTGGAGCCGCTCGTCCACGCCCATCGCGCTCAAAGCCGCGGGGCCGGCCCCGCGCCTGGGTCCATCGCCCTTGCGCCAACCCGCGTTCCTGCGCCTGCTCGCGGTGTTCGTCATCAACGGCACCGCCAGCGCCGTGCCCGCCACGCTGGTGCTGTTCTTCGTGCAGGACCGTCTGCAGGCAGCCCCCTCAGTGGAGCCTGCGTTTCTGGCCACCTACTTCCTGTGCGCAGCGCTGTCCATCCCGCTGTGGGTGCGGCTGGTCGCGCGCATCGGCCTGGCGCGCACCTGGCTGGTGGGCATGGCGCTGGCCGTGGCGGTGTTCATCTGGGCCGCCACGCTGGGTGCGGGCGACGTGATGCCTTTCCTCATCGTCTGCGCGCTCTCGGGCATTGCCCTGGGCACCGACCTCACGCTGCCCAGCGCCATGCTCGCCGGCCTCATTGGCCAGCTCGGCGAACGCGGTCAACGCGAGGGCGCCTACTTCGGCTGGTGGAGCTTCGCCACCAAGCTCAACCTCGCCCTGGCCGCGGGTCTGGCCTTGCCGCTGCTGGCGGTGTTCGGCTACGAGCCCGGTGCGCGCGATCCGGCAGCGCTGCAGACCCTGACCATCGCTTACTGCCTGCTGCCCTGCGTGCTCAAGCTGCTGGCCGGCGGAGCGCTCTATGCGCTCGTGATCCGCCCCGAGCAGCGCGCCGGCCTGACCACTCCGACCTCCATTCCCTCCTGAGACCACCCCATGCAAAGACGACTCTTGCTCGCCGCCGGCATCACCTCCGCCGCCGCCCTCGCGGGCTGTGCCGGCCCGCAGATCGGCCAGTACGCGAGCGAAAAGCCACTGCTCGATCTGCGCACCTATTTCAACGGCACGCTGGACGCTTACGGCGTGTTCACCGATCGCTCCGGTGCGGTGGTGAAACGCTTCACCGTGGTGATGGTCTGCACCTGGAACGGCGACGACGGCGTGCTGGACGAAACCTTCAACTACAGCGACGGCACCACCGGCAAACGCATCTGGCGCATGAAGCACCTCGGCAACGGCCGCTTCAGCGGCACGGCCGACGACGTGGTGGGCACCGCGCTGGGCGAACAGCAGGGCAACGCCTTCCGTTGGGGCTACACGCTGCTGCTGCCGGTGGACGGCAAGACCTACGAGGTGCAGTTCGACGACTGGATGTACCTGATGGATTCGCGCGTGATGCTCAACAAGGCCGAGATGAGCAAGTTCGGCGTGCGCCTGGGCGAGGTCACGCTGTCGTTCGTGAGGCGCGCACCATGAGCACGCCGCGCGCCTTCGTCGAGTCGCCGATGCCGGCCGCCACCGTGGCACCCGCAACGCGCGGCTTCTCGCTCTTCAAGCCCATGAACCCACCCATCACCGACTGGCGCGGCCTGCGCGTGTGGCTGGTGGGCGCTTCCAGCGGCATTGGTGAGGCCACCGCCTCGGCCCTGCATGCGCTGGGCGCGCAGGTGCTGGTGTCGGCCCGCAGCCGCGAAGCGCTGGACCGCTTCGTGCTGAACCACCCACCCCAGCACGGCCTGACCGCCCAGGCCTGGCCGCTGGACGTCACCGACGCCGCTGCGGTCACGGCCACGGTGCACGAGATCCTGGCGCAGGGGCCGCTGGACCTGGTGGTGTATTGCGCCGGCCACTACCGCGAAATGCGCGCCACCGAGATGGACATGGCCGACCTCAAGCGGCACCTGGACATCAACTACGTGGGCGCGCTGCACGTGCTCGACGCGGTGGTGCCCGCCATGAGCGCGCGCGGTCGCGGCCACATCAGCCTCATCAGCAGCGTGGCGGGTTTCCGCGGCCTGCCCAAGAGCCTAGCCTACGGCCCGACCAAGGCTGCGCTCACCAACCTGGCCGAAAACCTCTACCTCGACCTGGGGCCGCTCGGCGTGGGCGTGAGCGTGGTGCACCCCGGCTTTGTGCAGACGCCGCTGACCGCGCAGAACGACTTCACCATGCCCGCGCTGATCACCCCGCCGCAGGCCGCGCAGGCCATGATTGCCGACTGGGGCCGCGGCGTGTTTGAGGTGCACTACCCCAAGCGCTTCACGCGCTGGATGAAGCTCATGCGCCTGCTGCCGTACCGCGCCTACTTTCCCGCGGTGCGCCGCGCCACCGGCCTGTGAGCGACCTGTGAGTGACGACACCCGCGCGGCGGTGGACCGCCTCTGCGCGTACTTCGAGACGATCTCGCCGCAGTCGGTGGCTCGCATCGGGGAGTTCTACACGGCCGACGCGCGCTTCAAGGACCCGTTCAACGAGGTGCACGGCATTCCTGCGATCGAGCAGGTGTTCCGCCACATGTTCGAAAGCCTGCACGAACCACGCTTCGTGGTGAGCAGCCGAATCGTCGACGGCACGCAGTGTTTTCTGGTGTGGGAGTTCCGCTTCCGCTTCAAGCGGTTCGACACCACCACCGAGCAGGTCGTGCGCGGTGGCTCGCACCTGGTGCTCACCGTCGGCGGGCGGGTCAAAGACCACCGCGACTACTGGGACGCGGCGGAAGAGCTCTACGAAAAACTGCCCGTGGTGGGCAGCTTGATGCGGTGGCTCAAGCAGCGAGCCAACAGCTGAGAGTGATTCACCGGAGCGCGTGACCCCTTTCAGGATGCCGCGGAACTGGCTTTGCCAGGCCGCAGGCATCGCCCCCTGGGGGGTGACGCGCCGCAGGCGCGGCGCGGGGGGTCAATCAGGCTTCGTGTCGACGAAGCTGGGGCGCTGGTTGAGCTTTTCGCCCAGACGCGCCAGGTTCGGGTACGGCGTGCGCCAGTCGATCACCGGGAAGCGGAAATCGAGGTACCCCAGCGCGCAGCCCACTGCCACGTCGGACAGGCTGAAGTGGATGCCCGAGCAGAACGGCTTCTCGCCCAGACCCTGACTCATGCTCTTCAGGCTCGCCTCGATCTTGCCGATCTGGCGGTCGATCCAGGCGTTGCTCCGCTGCTGGTCGGTGCGCCCGCTCCAGGTCGATTCCAGGCGAGCGAGGATGGCGGCATCCAGCACACCGTCGGCGAGCGCTTCCCAGGTTTTCACCTCGGCGCGCTCGCGGCCTTGCGTCGGAATCAGCTTGCCCACCGGAGAGAGCGTGTCGAGGTATTCAACGATCACGCGCGAATCAAACACCGCTTCGCCGCCTTCCATCACGAGGCAGGGCACCTTGCCCAGCGGGTTGGAAGTGGTGATCTGGGTGTCGGCCGACCAGACGTCTTCCAGGATGAGTTGGTAGTCCAGCTTTTTCTCGGCCATGACGACGCGCACTTTGCGCACGTAAGGGCTGGTGATGGCGCCAATGAGTTTCATGGAGGACTGGTGGGTGAAGACGGTTGCCCGTGGGAAGGCGATTTTAGCCAGCCGGTCCCCGCGCCCGCTGACAAGGTTCGCCGAAAGCCCCCGCCTCCTACAATCCCGGGATGCGCCCGACCACCCCAACTCCCTCCGCCTCCACCCCCGCTGCCGCCGCCTCCCCGGCCGCGCTGTCCCCCATCTCGGCCCTGTCCCCACTGGACGGCCGCTACGCCGGCCGCCTGGGCCAGTTGCGCCCGTTCATGAGCGAACTGGGCTACATGCACCGCCGCGTGCAGGTGGAAATCGCGTGGTTCATCGCCTTGTCCGACGCCGGGCTGGCCGAGTTCAAGCCGCTGTCACCCGGTGCGCGCACCTACCTCATGGGCCTGGTGAAGAACTTCAGCGAGGCCGACGGCCAGGCCATCAAGGACATCGAGAAGATCACCAACCACGACGTGAAAGCGGTCGAGTACTGGATCAAGTCCAAGTTCGAAGCGCGGCCCGAGCTGGAAAAAGCCGCCGAATTCGTGCACTTCGCCTGCACCAGCGAAGACATCAACAACACCAGCCACGCGCTGCAGCTCAAGGGCGGACGCGACGCCGTGCTGCTGCCCTCGCTCGACGCTGTCATCACCAAGCTGCGCGACATGGCCCACACCTTTGCCGCTGTGCCCATGCTCAGCCGCACCCATGGCCAGACCGCCAGCCCCACCACGGTGGGCAAGGAGATCGCCAACGTGGTGGTGCGCCTGGCCGCCGCGAGGGAGAAGATCGCCAGCGTGAAGCTGCTCGGCAAGATGAATGGCGCTGTGGGCAACTACAACGCGCACCTGAGCGCCTGGCCCGATTTCGACTGGGAAGCCTTCAGCCGCAACGTGATCGAACAGCCCGAGCCGCTCGGCCTGGGCCTGACCTTCCAGCCCTACAGCATCCAGATCGAGCCGCACGACTACATGGCCGAACTGTTCGACGCGGTGGCGCGCACCAACACCATCCTGATCGACCTCTCGCGCGACATCTGGGGCTATGTGAGCCTGGGTTATTTCAAGCAGCGCCTCAAGGCCGGCGAGATCGGCTCGTCGACCATGCCGCACAAGGTCAATCCGATCGATTTCGAGAACGCCGAAGGCAACCTGGGGCTGTCGAACGCGCTGTTGCGCCACCTCAGCGAGAAGCTGCCCATCAGCCGCTGGCAGCGCGACCTGACCGACTCCACCGTGCTGCGCAACATGGGCGTGGCCCTGGGCTATGCGGTGCTGGCCTACCACTCCATGGGCGTGGGCCTGGGCAAGCTGGAAATCAACGAAGAGGCACTGGCCGACGATCTCGACCAGGCCTGGGAAGTGCTGGCCGAGCCGATCCAGACCGTGATGCGCCGCTACGGCGTGTCGGGCGCCTACGAGAAGCTCAAGGAAGTCACACGCGGCAAGACCGTGACGGCCGAGGCCCTGCACGGGCTCATCCGCAGCCTGGAGATTCCCGAAGCCGAGAAAGAACGCCTGCTGGCCATGACGCCCGGCAGCTACACCGGCAAGGCCGCGGAACTCGCCAAGCGGGTCTGAGCCAACGGTCTACCGCGCCCGCTCCGCATAGCGGTTGAAGCGCCAGGCATCGTCTTCGATCGTGATGCGACGCCAGGTGGCGCGCTTCTCACCGGGCGACATCTCGGTCCAGCGCTGCACCTCGTCGAAGAGGCGCCCGCAGCCCTTGCACACCTCATCACCCTGGCTGGTGGAGCAGATCGCAATGCACGGCGTGTCGGGCGTGGTGTCGTACCAGGCCAGCCAGGCTTCGCGCGCCGCAGCGGGCAAGGTGGCTTCGTCGGCTTCGGTTTCGCGGAAAAACACCAGCAGGGCGTACACCTCGGCCAGGGCGCGCGTGGGCTGGGGCAAGGCCACGCCGTCGGGCGAGGGCGCGCGTTCGCGCCAGAAATTGATGGCGGCTTCAATGTCGGTGATGTGGATGCCGGCCATGGTGAGGAACCTTGAAAGAGGTCGGATGATAGCCAGCACGGTGACGTCCTCCGGTCCGCACGGTCAATGCGGGCGGTGCGCTGTGGGAACTGCGTACGCTGGCGGATACCCCCGACCCGTACAATCATCGGCTTGCCCGGAGGGCGGGGACGCACGCGGTGTCCCATGTGGCGAATCACACGGTGCACGAGCCGTGCTGGACGCAACCACCTGCATTTGAACAAACGACAACGAGGAATTTATGGATTTCCTGACTGCGCCTGCCTTCTGGATCGCCCTCGGGCAGATCATCATGATCGACATCCTGCTCGGCGGCGACAACGCCGTGGTCATCGCGCTGGCTTGCCGCAAGCTGCCCCCCGCGCAACGCACCCAGGGCATCATCTGGGGCACCGCCGGCGCCATCATCCTGCGTGTGATCCTGATCTTCTTCGCGATGACGCTGCTGGCCTTGCCGTGGCTCAAGTTCATCGGCGCGCTGCTGCTGGTGTGGATCGGTGTGAAGCTGCTGGCGCCCGACGAGGAAGGCCATGGCGACCTGGCCACCAGCGACAAGCTGCTGGCCGCCATCAAGACCATCATCGTGGCCGATCTGGTGATGAGCGTGGACAACGTGATCGCCATCGCCGGCGCCGCGCAAAACGCGGGCGAACACCAGATGCTGCTGGTGGTGCTGGGTCTCCTGATCTCCATACCGATCATCGTCTGGGGCAGCCAGCTGGTGATCAAGCTGATGGCGCGCTTCCCGATGATCATCACCGCCGGCGGCATGCTGCTGGGCTGGATCGCCGGCGGCATGCTGGTGTCCGATCCGGTGCTGGCCAACCCGGACAAATGGCAGTGGATGCTCAAGCTGCCGCAGAACGACATGATCAAGTACGGCGCTTCGGTCGCTGGCGCCCTGATCGTGCTGGTCATCGGCAAGTACGTGGCGTCGCGCCAGGCCAAGGCCGCACCGGCGCACTGACGCCGCTCCTCAGCCCACTTCAAGCCGGCCGACCTGATGAAACTCATCCTCAAATGGCTGCTGGCGGCCTGCGCCCTCCTGTTGGTGGCCTACCTCTACCCGGGGGTGCAGATCCAGAGCTTCACCGCAGCGCTCATTGCCGCGGCGGTGATCGGTCTGTTCAACGTGGTGCTGCGCCCCGTGCTCGTGGTCCTCACGCTGCCGGTGACGGTGATCACCCTGGGCCTGTTCCTGTTCGTGATCAACGCGCTGTTGTTCTGGGCAGCGGCCAGCCTCATGGACGGCTTCGGCGTCAACGGCTTTGGGGCTGCCCTGCTGGGCTCGCTGATCTATTCGGCGCTGATGCTGGTGGTGGACGCCGCGGTCAAAGCGGTGCTCTGAGCCGCCACCTCGGCCTGAAAAGCGCTCAGCGCTTGCTCTCTTCCTCGTCGCGCACGCTCTCGCGCAACAACGCTTCCACCTGACGCCGGCGGCTGTCCACGATGGCCAGCTCCATCCCGTCGGCGTTGCGTTGCGCCACCGGCAGCGACTGGGCCGCGCGGAAGCGGTCGGCCGCCCCCGCGTAGTCGAGTTGCGCGGCCCGCGCCTCGGCCTCGGCCCGCACCGCGCGCAAGGGCTGTCCCTGCAGCTGGTGGGCCCGCGCCAGGGTCTGCCAGGCGAGCGCGTCGCGCGGCTGCAGCACCACCCAGCTTTGCAGGCGGCTCACCGCGCGCTGCGGCTCGCCCGAAGCCATGGCGGCCTGTGCCCCCAGCAACACGCCGGCCCGTGCGCTGCTGACCAGAAACCGGTCCCGCAATTCGGCGAGCAAATTGACCTGGGCCGGGGTGGCGGGTGACGTGGCGGGGGAGAGCAGCAGCTCCAGCATCAAGGCGTCGGTCGCGAAGCGGGTGTCGGGCGTTGCCGAATCGCGCAGCTTCTGCGCCAGTTCCAGCGCGCGGTCGCGCTGACCCAGGCGCAATGCCGACAGGGCGGCGGCGTAGCGTTCGCCCGGTTTGGCTTGGGCGGCCTGCCCCACCTGCAACCAGCTGCGCATGCGGTCGGGACCGTTCTCGGCCAGGACACGCGCGCGGGACGCCATGAGGCTGTGGACGGCCACGCTCGGGCCTGGCCGTCCCGCTGCGGCGGGCAAGCCGGCGCTGAGGCCGGGCAGATCCAGCTTGAGGCCACCCGCGCCCACCGGAGGAGCCGGGTCCGCTCCCGTGGTCGGGCCGGCCGCCACAGCCGGGGCCACAGGCCCCTGAGGCAACCGGGCACGCATGTCCGCAATGCGTTCGCTGCTCAGCGGATGGCTGCGCAAATACGGAAAAGCGCCGTCGTCGTTCAGGCGCGAAGCCTGCTGCAGCTTGTCGAACATGGTCACGAAACCCTGCCCGTCAAAACCGGCACCCGAGAGCACCCCAAAGCCCACCCGATCGGCCTCGCGCTCCATGTCGCGCGAGAAATTCAGCTGGGACTGCGCGGCCACCGCCGTGCTGCCGGCAATGGCCGCGCCCGCCACCTGCGCGTTGGACCCGGCGGCCAGCGCGCCGAGGATCATCGCGCCCATCATCCAGGGTGCCATGCGCTCCTCGCGCGTCATCAGGCGTGCAATGTGACGCTGCGACACGTGGCTGAGTTCGTGCGCCAGCACGGAGGCCACCTCCTCGGGCCGCTCGGTCACCGCCAGCAGGCCCAGGTTCACACCGAGGTAACCCCCCGGCATGGCAAACGCATTGACCGTGCGGTCGCGCGAAATCATCAGCTCCCAGGCCAGGCGCTCGCCCAGCTCGGGCGGCACGTCCCCCCGCGCCCGCGCGGCACCCATGAGCGGCTGCCACAGCGCCTGCAAATAGTCGACCAGCAAGGGGTCGTCGAGGTAGTCCGGGTCCTGGTAAATGGAGCGGGCGATCCGGTCGCCCAGACGCCGCTCGGCAGAAACCGACATGCCCTCGGCCCCCCCCAGGCCAGGCAGCGCCGACGCATTGGGCGGGTCGTTGACCCCCTGCGCGTTCGACAACGAGGCAGGCACCAACGTGGTCGACGCCAGGATCACCGCACCGAGGGACCACAGGCGAAGCCTGCGCGGACGTGTCGGAGTCGTCGACCGTGGGGTCAGGGGAGTGAAACGCATCGCCGTATGATGCCGCCAACCCGTCCCGGTTCAGTCAAGCCCGTGCAAAACACCCACCATGTCCGTTACAAACCCGTCCTCCGCCAGCCCATTGACGCACTTTGACGCCCAGGGCCAGGCCCACATGGTCGACGTGGGCGACAAAGCCAACACCCGCCGCGTTGCCGTGACCGAAGGCCGCATCACCATGCTGCCCGAAACCCTGGCATTGATTCAGGCCGGCAACGCCAAAAAAGGCGACGTGCTGGGCATCGCCCGCATCGCCGGCATTCAAGCCGCCAAAAAAACCAGCGACCTGATTCCCCTGTGCCACCCGATCGCGCTGACCCGCGTGGCGGTCGAATTCGACATCGAACCCGACACCCACAGCGTGCTGTGCCGCGCAACCGCCGAATGCACCGGCCAGACCGGCGTGGAGATGGAAGCCCTGTCCGCGGTGTCGGTTGCGCTGCTCACGATCTATGACATGTGCAAGGCGGTGGACCGGGGGATGGTGATTGGGGGGGTGCGGCTGATGGAGAAGAGTGGGGGGAAGAGTGGGCGGTTTGTGGCCGCTGGCTCAACTTGAATCAAGTCAGTCTCAGTCAAATCCATCCACGTTGGCATACCCAACGACATTTCCAATGTTACTGAGCAGAACGACCCAGTCGCCGGCGTTGGAAGAAGTCAACGGGAGATAGCGAAGCTCTGCGATGGGAATACCAGATTCTCTCGCCGCCTTCTCCAGCGATTGGCGGTCTGCTGGTTTGCGTTCCAACAAGGATTGCAATGGACTCGCACGCTTTAACATGGAGGGGACAGCCTCATCAAAAGGGCGCCACCACCCGGGACGCATCGCTTGAGTACTGCCCTGGATCGATTGTTCGACACTCTGCAGAAACTCGTCGGAGGATCTCGCCTTTCGAAGCGATACGAACTGAGGTCCAGACCACGACAGTTCCTGAAATTGAGGCAAGGCCTCAGGGAGCTTGTCGATCTGGACTTCATTTGCTGTGATCACGACCAAACGATCCACTTCGAACGCTAGGATCACTGGCCGCGCAGAGTAGACAGACCACATTCCATAAGCCAATGCGGTCAACTGGATGGAGGCAACAAGGGTCAGGTCAACCCAGCGCTCACGGCGCGACTTGCTGGGACTCGCCAGCACGGCGGTAAGCAAAGGGCCAGCGACCACATCAACTGCCACGATCAGCCCGAAGATGCTGCCAACGCCCAACAGCTGGCGCCAGGGCGTTGCGTACCACCATCCAAAAACGACAAAGGCAGCGAGGCAGGCGACTGCAGCGCTGGCCAAAAGATGTTGGAGCGCCCATCGCGCGGCAAATCGGATGCGAGACTGGGAAGAAACTTGTTTCGACATAGGTGTACTAGGCTAAATCAAATTTCGAAAACGAGAGACTCTTCGGGCTTGAAGCTCTTGAAACGACCAAAAAAAAGAGCGCCGGAGCGCTCTTTGTGAGTTGAGTTAGATCAGCGGCACTCAGCAGGAGCGAAACGAGCCAACATGGTACCGGCAGCACCACCTGCAGTAGCAAGACCACGGGCGGTGGCAGTTGCGTTCGTCGCCGACTCGCATGCCCAGTCCAGAGAACCAGTGGTACCAGCCAACAACGAAGCCGCCAGAGTTACTGGGGCACCGGCACCAACCTGAACCCAGGGCGAAATCGCCAAGGTATTGGCTCCCGCAGCAACACCAACAGCGCCAGCTGTGTAGGTAATGAAAATAACGCCAGTGTTCGTACCTGCGGCAGGAATTGCACAGGCGGCGGCAGGGGCGTCAAAACAAACAGACGTCACCATCTTGCTGTTGGCACCGGTGTTAACGGCCTGTGCATTCCAAGCGGTGGTTGTAACGAGGAGATCTGCGGGTGTAGCAACGTCAGAACCAACGTTCGCTTTTGCGCTACCAGCAAGGCCCAAGCCTTCAGTCACGCGTGCGCGGACCACGTAGTCCTGATAAGCCGGCAGAGCAACAGCAGCCAGAATACCGATGATGGCCACCACGATCATCAGTTCGATCAGGGTGAAACCTTTTTGCATGGAACGCTTCATGGAAAAAACTCCTTGGGGGTTGGGTTGGGTACGCATGTCTATGAGCAGACGGCGTGCCAACTCGAACTGGGGTGTTTTTTGCGGCCTATTTCACGCTTCACCGCCTCCCGGTGACGGTTTGTGACATCTGGGTCGGTTGAGGACCGACATTTTTTGTCACCCCGGTGGGCCTGGACCGTTTTTGTCACCTCGGCCCAGGGGGCGTCAGAGCTCGAAGGTCTGCCCGGCGCTGAGCCAGCGGATGTCGTGGCGGGGGTGGTCGGCGGCCTGCGGCACATCGTCGAAGCGCCGGATCTCGTCCATGATCAGGCCGGTTTCGGCGGGCTTGGTGTGGGTGATGTAGATGGGGTAGCGCCGGCCGGGGTCGATCTGCGCCAGCTCTTCGGCGAGCAGGCCGGGCGCCAGGTGCAGGCTGCGTTGGGCCAGCGCTTCTTCGCGGTCGCTGAAGGCGGTCTCGATCACCAACTGGGCCACGTGCAACTGGTTGACACGTTGCCAGAAGGCGGGGTTGCGCCCGGTGTCGCCGCTGAACACCCAATGGCCCGACGGCGTGTTGGCGGCAAAACCCACCGCGGGCACGGTGTGCACGGCCGGCAGCACTTCCACCGCCTTGCCACACACCCGCAAGACCTCGCCCACGGCAATGGGCACAAAACGCATGAGTGGTCGCTCGGCGCTGGGGATGGCGGAAAAGTCGGGCCAGATCAGGTTGTTGAAGATGTGTGCCTTGAGGGCGGCGATGGTGCCGGGCAGGGCGTGCACCTGCAGGGGCTGAGCGCCAGCCGAGAGCCGGCGCGCTGCCACCGCGTCGAGCATGAGCGGGAGCGAGGCCACGTGGTCCAGGTGCGAGTGCGTGAGCAGCACATGGTCGATCTGCGCCATCTCGTCCAGCGTGAGATCGCCCACGCCGGTGCCGGCGTCGATCAGGACGTCGTGGTCGAGCAGAAACGAGGTGGTGCGGCAGCCATGGGCGATGGCTCCGGAGCACCCCAGCACGCGTACCCTCATGGGCTGTTTGGCTTGGTGTGGCCGGCCGCGCCGGTCCCGGGTTGCGGGGCTTGAAGGGTTTCGATCGGTGTTGCGCCGTCCCACGCAGGGTCCAGCGGCAATCGCCTGCGGGAGGCTACCCTCTGCGCGTACAAGCGGTAAAGGACTTTTTTGGCATTTAGCCGCTGGAGGTTGAGCAGGTGGACGTCGCACGCATCCCAGTCCTGCGCGCGCCAGGTCCGCAAGGCCTGCTGCCACAGGCGAAGTTCGTCCCGCACGTTGGCGGGAAGATCGTGGGCACTGCCCAGGGGGGTGTACAGGACGGTGGGCGCGTCATCGGGTGTGACACGCAGGCGATCGATCTCCTGCCACGCCAGGTCGGGTTGGCGCTGCCGTTCTTGTTCGGTGGCGATGCGGTCGACACCGTAGACGGCGCGCAAGGCGGCCGGGTTCAGCGGCGGTGAACTGCTGGTGTCCTGGTCCAACAATCGTCCCAGGCGAGCGCTGGCCAGACCCAGCAAGGTCGCGGTCACCACCATCAGCGCCGTGGCCGCCAGCGGCAGCACCAGGCCATGACGCCAGTGCAGCCAGGTGTTGAGGCCGCTCACGGCCAGCAGCACGGCCAATCCGAGCGCCGCACCCGGCCACAGCCCCAGGCGCGGCAGGGCACAGGCCAGCAACAGGCCCGACACGACCAGAACCACCAGCTCGTAGCCGAGCGCGTAGTCGGGCTTGACCGGGAGGTGCCCGTCCAGCAAGCCGGTGATGAGGTTGGCGTGGGTTTCGACACCGGGGTAGTCGGCCCCCACGGGCGTGAGGCGAAGGTCTTGGAGTTCGGGGGCGGTGGTGCCCAGGAGCACGATCTTGCCCCTGAGCTGTTCCGGTGCCAGCCGCCCCGACAAGACCTCGGCGGCCGAAACGTAGGCGAACGATCCCCCTTCGGGACCCCCGCGTCCCCGGTAGGGCACCAGCGCGGACACCCGCTCGTCCACCGGGATGGCGATGGTCTGGCCGTCGTGCTGCAGGCGCAGGCTCTCCAGGCCACTGAAACGCCGCGACATCATCAGCCCCGAGGCAAAACCGGGCTCCACGGGGGGCAGGCCCAACACCCGGCGAAACATGGCCAATGCCAACGATTCGTAGGCGCGGCCCTGGTATTCGGCCAGGAGCGGCAGCGAGCGCACCACGCCGTCCTTGTCGGGCAGCGCGTTGAACGCCCCCGCGTGGGGAGCGGCCTCGGCCAATGCCGGGATGTTGGACTCCACCGCGTCCCACTGCGTGATGCGCACCGGGTGGCCGCGCAGCACGTCGGCGCTCAGCACCGGGGCCGGCAGCACGCCGCTGCTGCGGGCGGCTGGTTCGTTGCTGAAAAAATAGCCCAGCACCACCTCACGGTCGCGCAAGGCTTCGGCCATCAACGCGTCGCCGCCGGCCTGGGGGTCGGGCTGTGGAAACACGATGTCGAAACCCAGCACCGCGATGCCCTGCTGCTCGAACAAGGCGTCCACCAGCGTCGCCAGTTGCTCCCGCGGCCAGGGCCATGGCCCCACCGTTGCCAGGCTCGCACGGTCGATGTCCACGATGACGACACGCGACTCGAACGTGCCGGGCATGCTGGCGCGCAAGCGGACGTCGTACGCCTGGTTGTCGATTTGATGGAGCGCATCCGTCGGCACAAAGCCCAATGCGTGCAGCAGGGCCAGCCCGAGCGGGATCAGCGTGATCAGAAAGCGCAGACCGCGCAATTTCAAGGTCTGCTGCATGGGGTTGTGGTGGCCCGCCTGGACCGTGGTGGTCGGGCGCCTCGGTCGTTCGCGACAGAGGCCAGGCCAGCGGTGGTGTGGTTACTGCTGCACGAACTGCATCTTGGTGCCGGCCAGTTCCAGCATGTCACCGTGGCGCAGGTTCACCGCGTCGGTGCCGATGGGGTTGCCATTGATGGTGGGCTTTTGCACACCCTCGACCAAAGCGACCACGAAGCCATGCGGGCGACGGGTGATGGCGGCCACGGCGACACCCGGTTTGCCAATGGTGGTGACCACCTTCACCAGCGGCACTTCGCGGCCTGCGGCAGTGCCCGACATCACCTTGATCGCGGCATTGGCAACCACCATGGCCACCGTGGGCTCGGGCGCAACCACCGAGCCGGCGTTGATCACCATGGTCTTCTCGTGGTTCTCGTTGGCACCTTCGTGCACGAACTTGATCTTGTACTTGCCGATCTCGACCGTGTCACCGCTCTGCAGCTGCTGCTTCTTGATCGCCTTGCCGTTGACGTACGTGCCGTTGGTGCTGTTGAGGTCTTCGAGGAACACGTCCATGCCGGACATCTGCATGACGGCGTGCTCTCCACTGACCGCCAGGTTGTCGATCACGATGTCGTTGTAGGGACGGCGGCCGAGCGTGGTGCGGTCTTTGGTGAGCTGCACTTCCTTGATGACGACACCGTCGATGGAAACGATCATTTTCGGCATGGCCGACTCCTCTGGAACCTGTAGATGTGTTGGTCGAAGTCTGAGTTACTTGCCCAGCATGCGCGAGAGAATGCCCTTGCGCACCGGCTTCGAACGAGCATACGCCAGTATCACCGATATGTTGTCCCGCCCTCCGCTGTCGTTGGCAGCGTCGACCAGGGCCTGTGCTTTTTCTTCCAGCGTGCCTGCGGTGATCAGTATGGCGGCGATGCGCTCGTCGCTCATCATGTCGCTGAGCCCGTCCGAGCAAAACAGGTAGAGATCTTCGTCCTCCACCCGGTATTCGTTGACTTCGAGCAACACCGTGTCTTCGACACCGAGCGCGCGGGTCACGAGGTTTTTGTGGGTCGCGTACTGGGCCTGTTCGAGCGAGATCAGGCCGGCGTCGATCTGCTCCTGCAGCAAGGAGTGGTCGCGCGTGATCTGCGCAAAACTGCCTTCGCGCAGCCGGTAGCAGCGCGAGTCGCCGACGTGACCGATCATGGCCCGCGTGCCCAGAAACACACCCATGACCAGCGTGGTGCCCATGCCGGCGTACTGCGGGTTGGAATTGGCGGCGTTGAAGATGGAGCGGTTGGCGTTGTCGATGCAGATTTCCATCGCCCGGCGCAGTTCGCGCACGCTGGCTTCATGTCCGCCTTCGGCCATCCAGCGTCCCAGCTCGGTCTTGATGAAGGTGGTGGCCATGGCGCTGGCGACTTCGCCTGCGTTGTAGCCACCCATGCCATCGGCCAACACAGCGATCTGGTTCTCGGCATCGAGCGACACCGAATCTTCGTTGTTGTCTCGAACCAGCCCCGGGTCGGTCAGGCAAAAATACTCAAAATTCATAGTGTTCAAGTTATACCCGCAGAACGATGCTGTCTTTTCAGGAACCGCGCGTCGAGTCGGGGCGCGCCGTGACAAGCGTGGCAGCCATGGCGTTTTCCGACGCCGGCGGGAAGGCGTGTGTGGCTTCAAACGTGTCTGCGCCGCCCTGGGCGGGTTGGTTCGGTGGCGCGGCCACGTCATCGCCGGGATGGAGGCAGCGCCGCAGCTGGGCAGCAAGCTCGGCACCGGTCTGGTACCGGTCACCGGGCGACTTGGCCAGGGTGCGGTCCAGCACCTCGGCCAGGGCTTGCGGGAGTTCGGGCCGCAGGCTGCGCACGCTCGGCGCGGGCTGGTTGGCGATCTGGTACATCAGCGCAGCCATCGAGTCGCCTTTGAGCGGCAGCACGCCGGTGAGCAGCTGGAACAGCATCACACCCAATGAATAGAGATCGGAGCGGCCGTCCACGTGCAGGCCGGCGAGCTGCTCGGGCGACATGAAGCTGGGCGTGCCCAGCACCATCCCGGTCTTGGTCTTGCTCGAACCGGTGATGCGGGCAATTCCGAAGTCGGTCACCTTGACCGACTGGGTCGACGGGTCGTACATCACGTTGGCGGGCTTGATGTCGCGGTGCACCACCTGCTGGCGGTGCGCGTGGTCCAGTGCGGCGGCCACCTGTTCGCCGATGCTCAGCACGGTGGACACCGGCAACAGGTTGCCTGCGCGCGAAAACTCCACGAGATCGCGGCCCGGCAGGAACTCCATGGCAATGAAGGCCAGGTCGTGTTCTTCGCCAGCGTCGAAAATGGTGACGATGTTGGGGTGCTGCAGCCGGCCCGCGGTTTCGGCCTCGCGGAAGAAGCGCTCGCGCACATCCACGAGTTCCGAGCCTTCGAACTCGGCGCTCAGTGCCAGGGTCTTGATGGCCACCGTGCGACCGATCTTCGGATCGCGGCCCAGATAAACCACACCCATGGCGCCCTTGCCCAGCTCTTTCTCCACCTGGTAGCGGCCCAGCATGGGCTTCTCCACGCCGCCGTTGTCCAGCAGCAGCGTGCCGCCCGGATGCGACGATCCACCGCCGAGCACCACCGTTTCCGACAGGTTCCTGGCGCGCTTCAAACGCCGCTGCACATCGGCATCGGAACGATCGAGCTTGGCCATGTGCTCGTACACCGCCTCGGCCTTGTTGAACTGGCGTTTGCGCTCGAAATCGAGCGCCAGGTGCTTGAGGTTGTCCATCAGCGCGTCGCTGAACGGCACGCGGCGCATGCGGTCGAACGCCATGTCGAGCTGGCCCTGGCCTTGCAGCGCCAAGCCCATCATGCGGTTGGTCTCGGCCGATTCTTCGTCGGACTTGGCCTTGCCCGCTTCGGTGACGAGGAACCGCCGCGTGGTGAGTGCGAGATGACCCATGAAGAGAAGCGCTGCCGGAAACACCAGCTGCAGCCAGGTGGCCGCCATGGACAGCAAACCGAACTCGGCACCCAGCAACGCCACAAACAGCACGGCGGTGCACGCGGCACCCGCTGCGGCCGACAGCCGGGGTAGCAACCACACCACATAACCCACGATGAGCAGCAAGACCGCCAGCACCGCCAGGCCACCCCACACCGGCTGGGTGATGTGGTGTCCGTTGAGGATGCTGGAGGTGATGTGGGCCAGGATCGCAGCGGGCGACATCGCGGCCGACACCGGCGTGGTGAACAAGGTGCCCACGCCCGCAGCGGTGGCGCCGACGATCACGATCTTGTCTGCGTATTTGGTGGCCGGGATGCGCCCGGAGAGCACGTCGTAAAACGAATCGACCGCGAACGCCGGTTTGCCGTCGCGATCGGGATAGAACTGCGGCAGCAAACGGGCGGCGGCGTCGGTGGGGATCAGGCTGCGGCCCAGTTGCACGCCTTCGCCCGGCAACAACCGCAAGTCGCTGGCCGTCAGGTTCAGGCTGTTGGCGGCGATGGCCAGGCCCATGGAAGGCACAGCGAAACCATCGAAGTGAACCAGCAATCCCTCCTGCCGCACCGAACCGTCCACGTCGGGCAGCTGGTTGAGATGCCCGACGGCCCGGGCCGCCTCACCGATCGCCGGCAAAGGCTGTTGCGAGCGCAGGGCGGGCACGCCAAAGGCCGAGCTGTCCGACACCGCGCTGCGCTGGGCGAACGCGGGCAGGGGCTGATCGGCACGGCCTTGCAGCTCACCGAGTTCGAACACCGAGGGCACGATGACGTTGCCCGCGCGGGCCATGCTGGCGACGAGCCGGGCGTCGGAGTCCAGCCGCTGCTCGGCCTCACCGATGAAGCCCAGCAGGCGCTGCCGTCCGGCGTCGCCCAGGTCGTTCAAGGGCTCAGCACCGGCGGTGGAGCCGTCCAGCAGACCTCGCAGTTCGCGCAACTGAACCAAGCCCCGGTCGGTCTGGGGTTCGAAGAAAAACGCGGTGTGCGCCACCGTCTTGGCACCGGCGGCACTGAGCTGGTCGATCAACTGCGCGTGCACTTCGCGCGGCCACGGCCAGCGCCCAATGTTGGCAATGCTTTCGTCATCGATGGCGATGATCGCAATGCGGTCGCTGGCCTGCCTGGACGTCTGTGTGCTGGCCAGATCAAAGAAGCGGCGCTCCAGCGCACCAAAAAAATCGGTGGCGGCGTGCAAGGCAAACACCGCTGCAACGACGGCGAGGCCCATCGCGGCGTCCGACCGCCACAGAGGTCGTTTGCGCTGGGGCCGGCTCTGGCGTTGTGGGGTGGACACGGATGGGAGTGATCGGGTTGGTTGCAAGGCGGGCTGTCGAGCACGCATGGCAGCGCGACCCTACAAGAGACATCGGGCATCCACGGCCGACATTGAGCCCGAGTTGTTGCATTCTGTTTCAAGGCCCGCCCCGGGAGCAAGCCGATCTGTGTGTTTGAAGCCGAACACACGCTGCAAGCGAAAAAAAAGGCAACGCAAGCGTTGCCTTTGTCACGTCATCCCAAACGCCGATTCACAGCTGGGCCTTGAGCAACTTGCCGAGTTCGGATGGGTTGCGCGTGATGATGAAGCCCGACTCTTCCATGATGGCGAGCTTGGCATCGGCCGTGTCGGCACCACCGGAGATCAGCGCGCCGGCGTGGCCCATGCGCTTGCCGGGAGGAGCGGTCACGCCGGCGATGAAACCGACGATGGGCTTCTTCATGTTCGCCTTGCACCACATGGCGGCTTCGGCTTCGTCCGGGCCACCGATTTCACCGATCATGATCACGGCGTCGGTGTCGGGGTCGTCGTTGAAAGCCTGCATCACGTCGATGTGCTTGAGGCCGTTGATGGGGTCGCCACCAATGCCGACGGCGCTGGACTGGCCCAACCCCACTTCGGTCAACATGGCCACGGCTTCATAGGTCAGCGTGCCGGAGCGCGAGACCACGCCGATGCGACCCTTGCGGTGGATGTGGCCGGGCATGATGCCGATCTTGATCTCGTCGGGCGTGATCAGGCCGGGGCAGTTCGGGCCCAGCAGCAAGGTCTTCTTGCCGCCGGCGGCTTCCTTGGCCTTCATGCGGTTGCGCACTTCCAGCATGTCCTTGACCGGAATGCCTTCGGTGATGCAGATCGCCAGATCCAGGTCGGCCTCAACGGCTTCCCAGATCGCCGCCGCGGCGCCGGCGGGCGGCACGTAGATCACCGACACGGTGGCGCCGGTCTGCTGGGCGGCTTCCTTCACCGAGGCGTAGATCGGGATGTTGAAGATCGACTCGCCCGCCTTCTTCGGGTTCACGCCGGCGACGAAGGCGTTTTTGCCGTTCGCGTATTCCTGGCACTTTTCGGTGTGGAACTGACCGGTCTTGCCGGTGATGCCCTGGGTGATGACCTTGGTGTCTTTGTTGATGTAGATCGACATGGTGTGTTTCCTAGTCAGTTGAGGACAGCGCTCAGGGCCGTCCCCAAGGTCATTACTTAACGGCGGCGACGATCTTGGTCGCGGCTTCGGCCATGGTGTCGGCCGCGATGATGGGCAGGCCGGATTCGGCCAGCATTTTCTTGCCCAGCTCTTCGTTGGTGCCCTTCATGCGGACCACGAGCGGCACGCTCAGGTTGGTCGCTTTGCAGGCGGTGATCACGCCGGTGGCGATGGTGTCGCACTTCATGATGCCGCCGAAGATGTTGACCAGGATGCCTTTGACCTTGGTGTTCTTGAGCATGATCTTGAAGGCTTCGGTGACCTTCTCGGCGGTGGCGCCACCGCCCACGTCCAGGAAGTTGGCCGGCTCGCCGCCGAACAGCTTGATGGTGTCCATGGTGGCCATGGCCAGGCCGGCACCGTTCACCAGGCAGCCGATGTTGCCGTCGAGGCTGATGTAGGCCAGATCAAACTTGGAGGCTTCCACTTCGGCCGGATCTTCTTCGTCCAGATCGCGGTAGGCCACGATCTCGGGGTGGCGGAACAGGGCGTTGGCGTCGAAGTTGAACTTCGCGTCCAGTGCCATCAGGTTGCCCTTGGAGTCGCAGTTCAGCGGGTTGATCTCCACCAGCGACGCGTCGGTGTCCATGTAGCACTTGTAGATCTTGGCGAAGATGTCCACGGCCTGGTCCACGGAGGCGCCGGTCAGGCCGATGGCTGCAGCCACCTTGCGTGACTGGGCTTCGGTGATGCCGGCCAGCGGATCGATCATCTCGGTGATGATCTTCTCGGGGGTGGAATGGGCCACTTCCTCGATGTCCATGCCGCCTTCGCTCGATGCGATCAGGGCCACCTTCTGGGTCGCGCGGTCGGTGACCAGCGACACATACAGTTCGTTCTTGATGTCGGCGCCATCTTCAATGTAGAGGCGACGCACCTTCTGGCCTTCGGGGCCGGTCTGGTGGGTCTTGAGCTGCATGCCGAGGATTTCACCAGCGATGCGCTTGACGTCTTCAACGGTTTTGGCCACTTTCACGCCACCACCCTTGCCACGGCCGCCGGCATGGATCTGGGCCTTGACCACCCACACGGGGCCGCCCAGCTTCTGGGCGGCTTCGACCGCCTCCTGCACCGTGAAAGCCGGGATGCCGCGGGGCACCGGCACACCAAACTGGCGCAAGATTTCCTTGCCTTGGTATTCGTGGATCTTCATGAGGGCTCTCTCAGGAATGGGTAGAGGGATCGTCGACCGATCCGCGTCGGGTGGTCGAAAGAGGGGGCACTGAAAAACAGTAACCGGTAACTGTATCATGGTGCATTGCACCAAAATCGCGCACGGCCAACCGCCAGCAAGCGCGATTGTTGGACGTTCTCCTGAACCCTCACTGACAAGGCGGACCGGCCATGGCCAAGGTTTTCATCGACGGCGAAGCCGGCACCACCGGGTTGCAGATTCGCGAGCGGCTGCAGCGCATGCCCGCCATCGAGGTGGTGAGCATCGCGCCCGAACGCCGCAAGGACCCGGCGGCCAAACGCGAACTCATGGCTCAGGTCGATCTCGTCATCTTGTGCCTGCACGACGACGCGGCGCGCGAGTCGGTGGCCATGATCGACGCCATGGTCGGCCACCAGCCCAAGATCATCGACGCCTCCACGGCGCACCGCACCGCGCCGGGGTGGGTGTTCGGCTTCCCGGAGCTCGCTGCCGGTCAGCACCAGGCGGTGGTGAACGCAAACCGCGTGGCCAACCCCGGCTGCTACGCCAGCGGGGCCATCGCCATGCTGCGCCCCTTGATCGACGCGGGCGTGCTGCCCGCCGATCACCCGGTCTGCCTGCCGGCGGTGAGCGGCTACTCGGGCGGCGGACGCACCATGATCGAGTCTTACCAAAAAGATGAAGCGCCGGCCTACGAGCTGTATGCGCTGGGCCTGCAGCACAAGCACATCCCGGAAATCATGGCCTACACCGGGCTCACGCGCCGCCCCATCTTCATGCCGGCGGTCGGCAACTTCGAGCAGGGCATGCTGGTCGAACTGCCACTGCACCTGGACACCTTGCCCGGTCAGCCGACCCTGGCCGACCTGCACACGGTCTACGCGAAGCACTACGCCGGCAGCGAGTGGGTGAGCGCCGAGCCGGCCACCGAGAGCGGCAAGCTCGACGCGCTGGCCTTGAACGACACGAACAAGCTGGAGATCCGCGTGTTCGGCAACGAAACCGCCCACCACGCGGTGGTGGTGGCCCGGCTGGACAACCTGGGCAAAGGTGCCAGCGGCGCCGCGGTGCAAAACCTGAAACTGATGCTCGGGCTTTAAAGACCCGCGTCGTCGTCCCCGGCGCCCTGCACCACGCGCCGGATCGCTTCACCGCCAAAGCCCCGCGAGGCGAGAAACCGCATCTGCTTGCCCCGCTCGGCCAGGTCGGCGGGCGGCTGACCAAACTTCTTGCGCCAGACCTCGCGCGCGCGCGCCACCTCGGTGCCTTGCAGATCCGCCACCGCTTGCGCCACGGCCTCGGGATTCAGGCCCTTGGCCTGCAACTCCTGGCGAACGCGGGAAGCGCCCAGCTTCGCCGAGCGCTGATGCACCACCGATTCGAGCACACGCTGTTCGTTGATGAAGCCCTTGGCCTCCAGCTCGTCCAGCGCTTTTGCGAGCTCGCCGGGTTCGGTCTCGTGCTGGCGCAGCTTGCGCTGCAGCTCGGCGCGCGAATGTTCGCGCCCGGACAGCAAGCGCAGAGCCCGTCCCTTGAGGGAGATCTGGTCAAAACCCATGTCAAACGCTCACGATCTGTGCCGTGAGCGCTGCCTCACTCGGCCAGCGGCGCGGTGTCGGACGCCGCGGCCTTGGCCGCTTTTGCGGCCTTGCCACCCTTGGCAGGCGCTGGCGCCTCGTCCACCGGCAGCAGTGGAACGCCCAGCTCGGTGCGCACCTTGTTCTCGATCTCGACGCGCAACTCGGGGTTCTCGCGCAGGAATTCGCGCGAGTTGTCGCGGCCCTGGCCAATCTTTTCGCCGTTGTAGGCGTACCAGGCGCCCGATTTTTCAACCACGCGGTGCACCACGCCCAGGTCCAGGATCTCGCCTTCGCGGCTGATGCCTTCACCAAACAGGATGTCGAACTCGGCCGTCTTGAAGGGTGGCGCGACCTTGTTCTTGACCACCTTGACCTTGGTCTCGTTGCCGATCGCCTCTTCGCCCTTCTTGATGGTGCCGGTGCGGCGGATGTCCAGGCGAACCGAGGCGTAGAACTTGAGCGCGTTGCCACCGGTGGTGGTTTCGGGGCTGCCGAACATGACGCCGATCTTCATGCGGATCTGGTTGATGAAGATGACCATGCAGTTGGTCTTCTTGATGTGCGCGGTGAGCTTGCGCAGCGCCTGGCTCATCAAGCGGGCCTGCAGGCCGGGCAGCGAGTCGCCCATTTCGCCTTCGAGTTCGGCCTTGGGGGTGAGCGCGGCGACCGAGTCGACCACGATCAGGTCGACCGCGCCGGAGCGCACCAGGCTGTCGACGATTTCGAGCGCCTGCTCGCCGGTGTCGGGCTGGGAGATCAGCAGGTCCTGCAGGTTCACGCCGAGCTTTTGTGCGTACTGGATGTCCAGCGCGTGTTCGGCGTCGACGAAGGCGCACTGGCCGCCGAGTTTCTGCATTTCGGCGATCACCTGCAGCGTGAGCGTGGTCTTGCCCGAAGACTCCGGGCCGTAGATCTCGACCACCCGGCCGCGCGGCAGGCCGCCGACGCCGAGCGCAATGTCCAGGCCGAGCGAGCCGGTGGAGACGACCTGGATGTCTTCAATCACCTCGCCTTCGCCCAGCCGCATGATGGTGCCCTTGCCGAACTGCTTCTCGATCTGGGCCAGCGCGACCTGCAAGGCCTTGGCTTTTTCGCTGTTGAGGGGATTGGGCTTGACGGCTGCGTCCATGAGGGCTCCTGGGCTGGTTGGAAGGGTTGGCAAGACCTGTGTGGTTGCGTACAGGCTGGATGCTTGAACAGCAGTTTACCGCCGGGTTGAAATCAATTCAGTCATTATTTGGTCAGTTTGCCTTACCATTTGCCCATGCCGGACATCTCCCCCGAAGCCCCCCCAGAACCCGACGACCGCTGGCGCGGCGGCCACCTCGGCCGGCTCATGGGTCTGGCGCTGCGCCGTTTTGACGAACGTGTGCTCAGCCTGATGGCGCACGACGCCAACGTGCCGCTGGCGCTCTCGCACCTCGCGGCGCGCGCCCAGGTGGGTGCGGCGCACATCCACATCACCCGCCACCTCGGCCTGCACGGCTCGCGACTGACCGAACTGGCGCACCAGGCGGGCATGAGCAAGCAGGCCATGGGCGACCTCGTGACGCAGTGCGAGGCCTGGGGGCTGGTGCGTCGCGAACCCGATCCGCGCGACGCCCGGGCGCGGCGCATCGTCTTCACCGACACCGGCCTGTTGTGGCTGGACGCGTTCCGGACGGCGGTGGCGCAGGCGGAGACCGAATTTCGCTCGCAGGTGGGCGACGCCGTGGCCACCGTGGTGACGCTGGGCCTGGAAGCCTATGGGTCGGAAGCCCCTGGCGCGCGCGCGGCCGTGCCAGCCCGGTGAAACCCTGCCATTCCAGCCATTGCGGCGCGGGGTATGCGACCTAAAATGATTTTGGATTGAACGCCGCACGCTCGCGCGTCGCGGCCCCATAACAACGCTGCCCGAACAGCCCAGGAGACTTCACCATGCGCATCCTGATTGCAGAAGACGACCAGGTACTGGCAGACGGCCTGTTGCGCAGCCTGCGCGCGGCCGGGGCCGCGGTGGACCACGTGTCCAGCGGCAGCGAGGCCGATGCGGCGCTCATGACCAACAACGAGTTTGACCTGTTGATCCTCGACCTCGGGCTGCCGAAGCTGCACGGTCTGGAGGTGCTCAAGCGGCTGCGCTCGCGCGGGTCTGCGCTGCCGGTGCTGGTGCTCACCGCGGCCGACAGCATCGAAGAGCGTGTGAAGGGTCTGGACTATGGCGCCGACGACTACATGGCCAAGCCGTTTTCGCTGCAAGAGCTCGAAGCACGGGTGCGCGCGCTCACCCGCCGCGGCATGGGCGGCAGCACCAACACGATCCGTCACGGCCCGCTCGAATACGACCAGGCCGGCCGCGTGGCCACCATCGACGGCAAGATGGTCGAGCTCTCGGCGCGCGAGCTCGGTTTGCTCGAAGTGCTGCTGCAGCGCGCCGGGCGCCTGGTGAGCAAGGACCAGCTGGTCGAGCGGCTGTGTGAGTGGGGCGAAGAGGTGAGCAACAACGCCATCGAGGTCTACATCCACCGCCTGCGCAAGAAGATCGAAAAGGGCCCGATCCGCATCGCCACGGTGCGCGGCCTGGGCTACTGCCTTGAAAAAATCGCCGGCTGACGGACGGGTCTTCAGCGAGCCGCTGCCACCGGTGGAAAGCCGGTCGGCACCGATGCCCTTCGGGCTGTTCCAGCGCGAACAGCGCAGCCTGTTCGGCGAAATCCTCGACTGGATGCTCACGCCGTTGCTGCTGCTGTGGCCGCTGTCGCTGGTGCTCACCTGGTTCGTGGCGCAAGGCATCGCCAGCAAACCCTTTGACCGGGCACTCGAATTCAACCTGCAGGCGCTCACCCAGTTCGTGGTGCGCGAGGACGAGCAGATCACGTTCAAACTCAACGCACAGGCGCGCGACCTGCTGCGCGCCGACGACAGCGACCTCGTCTACTACCAGGTGCTCGACCCGCGCGGCACGTTGATCAGCGGGGAGCTGGATTTCCCGCTGCCACGCGACAGCGAATCCCCCGAACCCGGGCGCGTGCTGCTGCGCGACGACGTGGTGCGCGGCGACGAGGTGCGCGTGGCCTACACCTGGCTGGCCCGCAACGACCCCCAGCGCCTGGTGCTGATGCAGGTGGCCGAGACCAAGGGCAAGCGATCGACACTGGCCGCCGAAATCGTCAAGGGCGTGATGGTGCCGCAGTTCGTGATCCTGCCGCTGGCGGTGCTGCTGGTGTGGCTGGCGCTGGTGCGCGGCATCCGCCCGCTCAACGAACTGGAGCAGCGCATCCGCGCGCGCAAGCCCGACGACCTGAGCCCGATCGAGGAGTCGTTCATCCCGCAAGAGGTGGCCCCCCTGGTGTCATCGATCAACGACTTGCTGACGCGCCTGAAGACCTCGCTCACCACGCAGAAACGCTTTCTGGCCGACGCGGCGCACCAGCTCAAGACGCCCTTGGCGGGACTGCGCATGCAGGCCGAACTGGCGCAGCGCGAAACCGATCCGGTGGAGATTCGCGGCTCGCTGCAGCAGATCGCTCGCTCCAGCGCGCGCGCCACGCACACGGTGAACCAGCTGTTGGCGCTGGCCCGGGCAGAGACCACCGGCCGCACGCTGCCCAGCGCGCGCATCGACCTGGCCCGGCTGGTGCCCGACGTGGTGCAGGACTCGGTCCCGCGGGCGCTGGAGGCCGGCATCGACCTCGGTTTTGAAGGGCCGGGCGACACGCCCGACGATTGCCTGATGGAGGGCAACCCGACGCTCTTGCAGGAGATGGTGCGCAACCTGGTGGACAACGCGATCCACTACACCGGCCAGCACGGCGTGGTGACGGTGCGGGTGCTGCTGGACCGCTTCAGCGGCGTGCAGATCCTGCAGGTGGAAGACGACGGCCCGGGCATTCCGGAGAACGAACGCGAGTTCGTGATGCAGCCGTTTTACCGTGCACTGGGCACCAACGTCGACGGCTCGGGCCTGGGTCTGGCCATCGTGCAGGAGATCGCGCAGCAGCACGGCGCGACGGTCTCGATGGAAGACGCCCACCCCGAACGCAGCCGCCGCGGTCTGCGGGTGGCGGTGCGATTCACACCGACCAAGCCGCAGGTCGTGCAGGAATGAACGCTGCGCGGACGGGGCCGTTCAGGCCGGCTTGTACACGTTGAGTTGCAGCTTCTCGCGCTCGATCGCGCGGGCCACGCCGGGCAGTTCGGCGAAACGCTGCACCAGCGCCCAGGTCGCCGGGAAGTCCTGCGGGTTGATGCCCGCATAACCGCCCCAACGCAGCAGCGTGAGCGCGTACGCGTCCAGCGCCCCGGGCCGCACACCCACCATCCACGGCGCGGCCTTTTCAGCCAGCGCTTCGATCTCTGCCAGCAGCTCCCGGTAACGCGCCGCGCCGAAGTCGCGGATGGATTTTTGAGCAGCGGCGTCGTCGGTGAACTTCTGGGGCATGAACACGTGGGTGAACGTGGGGTGCACCGTGTTGTTCATCCAGGTCAGCACCTGCAGGGCGCGCGCACGCTCCAGGCCCGTCGGCGGCAGGATGCCCGCCATGGGCAACTTCTCGTCCAGGTACAGCAGGATGGCCACGATCTGGGTGACCACCTCGTCGCCGTCGACCAGCACCGGCACCTGGCCGCGCGGGTTGAGCGCCAGGTACTCGGGCGAACGCTGCTCGCCCTTGTGCAGCTTGACCATCTGCGGCTCGAAAGCCACTTCGGCAAGTTCGAGCATGGCGTGCGGCACGAAGGAACAGGCGCCGGGGGCGAAGAAGAGTTTCAGGCTCATGGGATGGTCTCCATTCAAGTGTCAGGAATCCGGCGCCGGGCCGCCCCAAGCCGGATTGCGCCCCCTCAGGGGGGCAGCGACCCGCGAAGCGGCGGAGCGTGGGGGCTAGTTCAGGTGGGGACTCAGCAGTCCCGCGATTTCAAACATGGTCACTTGCGGCTTGCCGAACACCGCTGCCAGCTTGGCGTCGGCGTTCACGCGGCGCTTGTCGCCCGCGTCCTGCAGGCCGTTGGCCTTGATGTAGTCCCACAGCTTTTTCACCACCTCGGGGCGCGACACGGCGCCCTCGCCGATCACCGCGGCCAGCGCGGCGCTGGGCTGTTTGCCGGTGGCGGCGGTGGTCTTGCGCGGGGCCTTGGCCGCCTTCACGGCGGGCGTTTTCTTCGCTGCGGCTTTCTTGGCGGGCGCAGCCTTGGCGGCGGTCTTCTTCGCCGGGGCACCCTTGGCCGGTGCGCCAGCCGCCGTCTTGCGCGGCGGGAACTTGGACGGCGCGAATTCAAAGTTCACCTTGCCCGCCTCCTTGTCCCAGGCCAGGAAGGCCTTGAACGCGCGGCGGGTGCGCATGGACACGAACTTGTCGAGCAGATCCGTCTTGCCGGTCTCCAGCAGCTTGCTCATCTGCTCGCGCGCCACCGGCTGCTGCAGGATGATTTTTCCGCTCTTGAAGTCGCAGGTGGGCGTGGGCTGCTGCTCGGTGGGCACGGAGCGGATGCACACGTAGTTGCTGCCGTGTTCGTGCACCGCACCACCGCACTTGGGACAAGCGCCCAGCGCTTCACTGGCGCTGAAGTCCACGATCTCGCCGCTTTCTTCGCCCTTCTTGTCGTCGCCAAAGTCGAACTCGAGCTTCCAGTTCTGGTCGTCCTCGCTGTACTTGAGCACGATCTCGGCCACGAAAGGCCAGCCCGCCTTGGAGCGGAAACCGTCGAGCGGGCCGATCTTCTTGTCCTTGAGCAGCAACTCGGATTCGTCCGGCTCGAAGGTGCGGCCGGCGGGCGACTTGCCGAACGAGAAACCACAGCCTTCGCTGGCGCCGTCTTTGCCGGTGCAGGTGTAGCGGCGGTAGTTTTCCTTCACCACGCCGCCGCAGTTCGGGCAGGGCGTGGCGAGCGTGGCGTAGTTGCCGGGGATGGTGTCGCGGTCGTATTCCTTGGCCTTCTTCACCATGCGCTCGGTCATCTGCGCGATCTCGGCCATGAAGGCACTGCGGCTGAGCTTGCCGTGCTCCATCTGAGCGAGTTTGTATTCCCACTCGCCGGTGAGTTCGGCCTTGGAGAGTTCTTCCACGCCGAGGCCGCGCAGCAGCGTCATGAGCTGGAAGGCCTTGGCGGTGGGAATGATTTCGCGGCCTTCGCGGAACATGTACTTCTCGGTCAACAAGCCTTCGATGGTGGCCGCGCGCGTGGCGGGCGTGCCCAGGCCTTTTTCCTGCATGGCTTCGCGCAGCTCGTCGTCGTCGACCAGCTTGCCCGCGCCTTCCATGGCGCCGAGCAACGTGGCTTCCGAATACCGAGCGGGGGGTTTGGTCTTCAGGCCTTTGCTCTCCACCGACTCGGTGCGAACGGTCTCGCCTTCGCGCACCGGCACCAGGTTCTGGCCTTTGTCGCCCTCCTTGGCGTCGGCCACGTCCTCGGCCGCTTCTTTGCCGTACACCGCCATCCAGCCCGGCTTCACCAGCACCTTGCCTTCGGTCTTGAAATGGTGGCCCACCGACGAGGTGATGCGGGTGGTGACCATGAACTCGGCGCTGGGGAAAAACACCGCGAGGAAGCGGCGCACCACCAGGTCGTACAGCTTTTGCTCCGCGTCGCTCAGGCCGCTGGGCGCCTGCAGCGTGGGAATGATGGCGAAGTGATCCGACACCTTGCTGTTGTCGAAGATGCGCTTGCTCGGGCGGATGTAGTTGTTGTTGAGTGCGGTGAGAGCGTGGGGCGCGAGGTGCTTCATGCCGCTGTCGGCCAGCATCTCGAAGGTCTGCTTCACCGTGGGCAGGTAGTCCTCGGGCAGGGCGCGCGAATCGGTACGCGGGTAGGTCAGGGCCTTGTGGCGCTCGTACAGGCTTTGCGCCAGCTGCAGCGTGGTCTTGGCCGAGAAGCCGAAGCGGCCGTTCGCCTCGCGCTGCAGGCTGGTCAGGTCGTACAGGAGACCGCTGGCTTGTGTGGTGGGCTTGCTTTCGTCTTTCACGCTGGCGGCCTTGCCGCGCACCGCGTCGGCAATGGCCAGGGCCTCGCGCTGGCTCCACACGCGGTCGGCGCGCTGCTCCAGGTCCGCGTCCTCGCCGGTGGGTTTCTTGAACGTCGGGTCGAACCACTTGCCGGGGTACTCGCCGGCCTCGGCCAGGAAGCTGGCGTGGATTTCCCAGTAGTCGCGGCTGCGGTGGGCGCGGATCTTCTCTTCGCGCTCGACCACGATGGACAGCGTGGGCGTTTGCACCCGGCCCACGGTGGTCAGGAAGAAGCCGCCGTCGCGCGAGTTGAACGCCGTCATGGCACGGGTGCCGTTGATGCCGACCATCCAGTCGGCTTCAGACCGGCTGCGCGCCGCATCGGCCAGGCCCTGCATCTGCTCGTTGGTGCGCAGGTGCTCGAAACCGTCGCGGATGGCCGCGGGTGTCATGGACTGCAACCACAGGCGCTGCACCGGCTTGCCGAGGCTCTGGTAGCTGCCGCCCTTCAAGCCACCGGCGTACTGCTCGATCAGGCGAAAGATCAGCTCGCCCTCGCGGCCCGCGTCGCAGGCGTTGATGAGCCGGGCCACGTCCTTGCGTTTGGCCAGCTTGACCACCGCGCTCAGGCGCGACTTGGTCTTGTCGATCGGCTTGAGTTCAAAGTAGGGGGGCAGCACCGGCAGGTGGGCGAAGCTCCACTTGCCGCGCTTGACGTCGAATTCTTCCGGCGCGGCGATCTCCACCAGGTGACCCACCGCGGAGGTGACCACGTACTGGTCGCTCTCGAAGTGGTCGTCGTGCTTCTCGAACTTGCCCGCCACCGGGGTGAGCGCCCGCACGATGTCCTGGGCCACGGACGGCTTCTCGGCAATGACCAGCGTTTTGGCGGAACCTTCAGTTTTCATCTCTACAATCAACTTTCCACGCGCGTGTGCACGCGCACATGGGCACGCGCACACTCGCGCGCACCTGCATGAAACAACCTTACCAAATAATCCGGCCGTGACGAAAAGCCCCAAAAAGTCGACTGCGCCCGCCGAAAAACCCGCGCCGGCCGGGAAGCCGATCGGCGCTGGCCGGCGCATCCAGACGCGCAAGTCGGGCGTGCACGGCCGAGGGGTCTACGCCGTGGTGGACCTGGCCGAGGGCGAAACCCTCATTGAATATGTGGGCGAGGTGATCACCTGGGACGAGGCCCTGCGCCGCCACCCGCACGACCCCACCGACCCGAACCACACCTTCTACTTCCACATCGACGAAGCGCACGTGATCGACGCCAAGCACGGCGGCAATTCGGCGCGCTGGATCAACCACAGCTGCGCGCCCAACTGCGAAGCCGAGGTGGACGGTGGCCGCGTGTTCATCCGCGCGCAGCGCAACATCCAGGCCGGCGAAGAGCTGTTCTACGACTACGGGCTGGTGATCGACGAGCCCTACACGCCCAAGCTCAAGGCCGAGTACCCGTGCTGGTGCGGCGCGAAGAAGTGCCGCGGCACGCTGCTCGCGCCCAAGCGCGCGGGTCGCGCATCCAAGCTGGGCTGAACGGCCCATGGCCGACTCGCTGACCCATCACGCGGAAAACGTGTGGCAGGCCGTTGAGCCGACGCTGCACGGCTTCACCGTCGAGGTGTTGCCCACCATCGACTCCACCAACAGCGAGCTCATGCGCCGCGCGCGCAGCGGCCTGATGGAGCCGGTGCTGCTGGCCGCTGAGGACCAGACCGCCGGGCGCGGCAGGCTCGGCAAGGGCTGGCACAGCAAGCCTGGCCAATCCCTCACGTTTTCACTGGCACTGCCACTGGCGCCGGCGAACTGGTCCGGCCTGTCGCTGGCGGTCGGCGTGAGCCTGGCGCACAGCCTGCACCCCGATGTGCGCCTGAAGTGGCCCAACGACCTTTGGCTGCACCAGCGCAAGCTCGGCGGCATCCTGGTGGAAACCGCCGGCCACGGCGAAGTCGGCCAGGGGCAGCGCATGGTGGTGATCGGCGTGGGCATCAACGTGGCGCGGCCCGAAGCTTCGGTGGTGGGGGCGCTCGTGCCGGACGGTGCCGCGGTCACCGCCATGGCGCCGGCCGGCCTGTCCGAGGTGCTGGTGGGGATCACGCCGGGCGAGGTGCTGGAGCGCGTGGCGCCAGCGCTGGTGCGCGACGTGCAAGCGTTTGCCTCGCAAGGTTTCGCCGCCTTTGTGCAGCGATTCGGCCAGCTCGACGCCCTGCAGGGCGAAGCGGTGCAACTCTCCGATGGGACGTGCGGCACGGCTTGCGGTGTGAACAGCGATGGCGCACTGCAGGTGCTGACCGAGCGCGGGATGCAGACGGTGTCCAGTGCCGAAGTGAGCGTCCGGCCATGTTGAGGTGGGTGATCTGCCTGCTGGTGCTGGGCAACGTGGGCTATTTTGCGTGGTCGCAGGGGTACCTGGACACGCTGGGCCTGAAGCCCGCCGAACAGCGCGAACCGCAACGGCTGACCCAGCAGGTGCGGCCCGAAGCCCTGCGCCTGCTCAACGGACCCAAGGCCGACCCGGTTCAGCAGGCGAGTGCGGTGGCACCCGCGACCCCCGTGGCCGCTGCCGTCTCCCCACCAGAGCCCGCTCCCGCCGCAACCGAACCTGCGTCTGCGCCTGCGCCTGCGCCTGCGCCTGCGCCTGCTCCGGTTGCCGCACCAGCCGACCCGGGGACGGCCAGCAACGGCCCGCGCGCCTGCTGGCAGGTCGGCGGCTTCACGGCGGCACAAGCCGAGCTGCTGCGCGCCGAGCTGGCCTTGCTGGGGCTGCCCGCCGCCGGGTTTTCGTTCAGCGAGGTGCGCAGCGGTGGCCGCTGGATCGTCTACATGGGGCGCTACGACAACCAGCAGCAACTGGATCGGAAGAAGGACGAGCTGCGAGCCCTGGGTGTGGCTTACCGCGAGATCACGGCGCCCGGCCTGGCACCCGGGCTGGCGCTGGGCACGTTCTCCACCGAGGCCGCCGCCCAACAGGCCCGGCAAAAGGCCGAACGCGACGGCATCCGCACCGCCAAAGTGGCGCAGGAGCGGGCCGAGAGCGTGAGCACCAACCTGCGCCTGCCCTCGATCAATGAAGCGCAACGCAGCGCCATCGATGGCCTGGGTGAGGCGATGGCGGGCAAGCGCCTGCAACGCTGCGTCTGAGGCGCACGGCCAGCGGGTTCCCGCCAGCGTCAGACGCCGGGCCTGCGGTGTGGACCGAGGCTGGCAAACCAGTCCAGCGCTTCGTTCCACAGCGGCAAGGCCTTGGGCCTGAAGTAGCCCATGTGGCCGATGGCGCCCAGACCCGAGCGCCTCGAATCCACGGTGACGCTGCGCACCGCTGCGTTGCGGTAGCCCGCCATGAAGGCGTCGCGCGAGGCCGGCGGTGCCCAGGCGTCGTCCAGTGCATTGACCGCCACGATGGGAAAACGAACGGCCGCGAAACGCTCGGTGGTGGCGCTCATCGCCGGGTCATCGAAGAAATAGCGCGGGAAACGGCACCACTGGCGCCACTGGCGGTACACGTCGATCGGCAGGTCTTCGCCCATGCCCAGCCTGCTCCAGGGCAAATAGCCGTGCATGCGCGTCCACACCGGCCCCAGCACACGCCACATGAACAGCACGCGCAGGCGTTCCAGCGGCGGCATCCAGCCGTGCCAGCCGGCGCCGGTGGCAAACGTGTACGCGCCGTCCACCGCACCGGGGTCGGGCAGCAGGCCCAGCGCATGGCCGCCGTAAGAATGGCCCACCAGGTACAGCGGCATGCCGCGCTGGCGCATGGCCTCCACACCCGCGGCCAGGTCCAGCCGGCCCCAGTCGAGGTAGTCCATGCGAAAGCCCTTGAGCGTGCTCGGTGCCGACTGGCCAATGCCGCGGTAGTCGAGTGTGAGCACGTCAAAGCCGCGCCGGGCGGCGTGTTCGGCAAAACGCTTGTAAAAACCCTGCGGCACGGCGGTGGCGCCGCCCACCACCAGGTGACCCAGCGGCGGCCCAGGGCTGTGAAAGCGGTGCGCCACCAGCGGGTAGCCGTCGGCCGCGGTGAGCGTGATGCGCTCGGTGCGCACGTCCTGGGTGGTGGTGTCGGTGGTCACGGTGGGTCTCCTGTTCGGGGGGTCAGCGGCTGGCGCGGGTGGTGAGCAGGGACAGCAAGGTGTCGGTGGCCTGCGTGATGGGTTCGGTGCTCTGGGCCACGCGGGCCTGCAACAACCCGCCCTCGTAAGTGGCCACGACCAGGGCGGCGATGCCCCGGGCCTGGACCTGCGGCTCGCCGTGCTGTTCCAGCGCCAGTGCGATGCGTTCGCGCAGCGTGGCAAAGGCACGGGCCAGCGCATCGCGCAAAGCCGCATCGTCGGGCGTGGTTTCCAGGGCCACGGTGGCCAGCGGACAACCGGCGCCGAATCCGGTGTCGCTCAGTCGTCCCGTGGCGCCCGCCATCCAGCGGCGCATGGCCTCGATCGGCTCGGGTGTGCTGGCCAGCAGGGCGTCCAGCCCGCGCAGCATGCGCGCGACCACATCGTCGATGGCGGCCACGGCGAGCTCGGTCTTGCCGCCGGGGAAGTGGTGGTACAGCACGCCCTTGGGCGCGCCGGCCTGGGCCAGCAACTCGGTCAGGCCGATGCCGTGCAGGCCGCGCCGGCGCAAGGCGTCGGTCATGGCAGCGATCAGGCGGTCGCGGGTACCGGGGGTGGGTGCTTCGGACATGTCCCGAAATCTATAGACCGGTCGGTCTAGTGTCAAGCCATGGCGTGTCGCGCAGGTTCTCCGGGCAACAAAAAAAGCGCCCGAGGGCGCTTTTTTGATCGATGCAAACGGGTACTTACTTGGCCACCACGCGAACCATCTCGAGGCACTTGTTGGAGTAGCCCCACTCGTTGTCGTACCAGCTCACCACCTTGACGAAAGTGCTGTCGAGTGCGATGCCGGCGTCAGCGTCGAAGATGGAGGTGCGGGTGTCGCCACGGAAGTCGGTGGCCACGACCTTGTCGGTGGTGTAACCCAGCACGCCCTTCATCGCACCTTCGCTTTGCGCCTTCATCTCGGCGCAGATTTCGGCGTAGGTGGCGGGGCTGTTGAGCTCCACCGTGAGGTCGACCACCGACACGTCGGAGGTGGGCACGCGGAAGCTCATGCCGGTGAGCTTCTTGTTCAGCTCGGGAATCACCACGCCCACGGCCTTGGCCGCGCCGGTGCTGCTGGGGATGATGTTTTCCAGGATGCCGCGGCCGCCGCGCCAGTCCTTGTTGCTCGGGCCGTCCACGGTTTTCTGCGTGGCGGTGGCGGCGTGCACCGTGGTCATGAGACCGCGCTTGATGCCCCATTTGTCGTTGAGCACCTTGGCGATCGGTGCCAGGCAGTTGGTGGTGCACGAAGCGTTGGAGATGATGGCCTCGCCCTTGTAGGTGGCGTGGTTCACACCGTAGACGAACATCGGGGTGTCGTCTTTCGACGGCGCGGACAGGATGACCTTCTTCGCGCCGGCGTCCAGGTGCTTCTGCGCGGTGACCTTGTCCAGGAACAGGCCGGTGGACTCGATCACGATGTCGGCACCGACTTCGTTCCACTTCAGGTTGGCGGGGTCGCGCTCCTGCGTGAGGCGGATCTTCTTGCCGTTGACCACCAGGGTGCTGCCTTCGACGCTGACGTCGCCCTTGAATCGGCCGTGCACGCTGTCGTACTGCAGCATGTAGGCGAGGTACTCGGGCTCCAGCAGGTCGTTGATGGCGACGACTTCGATGTCGGCGAAGTTCTGCAGCGCGCTGCGCAACACGTTGCGGCCGATTCGGCCGAAGCCGTTGATGCCGATCTTGATGGTCATGTCTCGTGTCTCCTGGAGGGTTTCAAACAAAGATGAACAAACTCATTTCGCCAGCAAGGCGCGCACCGTGTCGGCCACATTCGCGGGCGTGAAGCCGAAGTGCTCGAACAGCACCGGCGCCGGGGCGGACTCGCCGTAGGTGTCCAGACCCACGACAGCGGCCACGCCGTATTTCCACCAGCCGTCGGTGGAGCCCATTTCCACCGCCACACGCGGCACACCGGCGGGCAGCACCGACGCCTTGAAAGCGGCACTCTGGCGGTCAAAGGTGGTGGTGCTGGGCATGGAGACCACGCGCACGGCAATCTTGTGTTCCTTGGCCAGCAGCTCCTGCGCCTTCAGCGCCAGCTGCACTTCGGAACCGGTGGCGATGATCACCGCCTGCGCCTTTTTCTTCAGGCCCACTTCGCTCGGCTCGGCCAGCACGTAAGCGCCCTTGCTGATGTCGCCCAGGTCGCTCTTGGGTGCGTAGGGCAGGTTCTGGCGGCTGAGCAGCAGCGCGGTGGGGCGGGTGGCGTTCTCCAGCGCCACGGCCCAGGCCACGGCGGTCTCTGCTGTGTCGGCCGGACGCCAGACGTCCAGGTTCGGAATGAGGCGCAGGCTGGCGGCGTGCTCGACCGACTGGTGGGTCGGGCCGTCTTCGCCCAGGCCGATGGAGTCGTGCGTGAATACGTGAATGACGCGCTGCTTCATCAGCGCGGCCATGCGGATCGCGTTGCGGCTGTAGTCGCTGAAGGTCAGGAAGGTGCCGCCGTAGGGGATGAAGCCGCCGTGCAGCGCCACCCCGTTCATGATCGCGGCCATGCCGAATTCGCGCACGCCGTAGTTGATGTGGCGGCCGCCCTGGCCTTGCTCGTTCTTCACCACGTCACCGGCCAGGTTGAAGCGCAGGCTGGGGGTGGACTTGGTGTTGGTGAGGTTGGAGCCGGTGAGGTCGGCGCTGCCGCCGAGCAGCTCGGGCAGCGCGGCGGTGAAGGTCTCCAGTGCGAGCTGGCTGGCCTTGCGGCTGGCCACGGTCTCGGCCTTGGTGTGGGCGGCAACCGCCGAGTCCACCGCCACCTGGGCGAAGTTCTTCGGCAGTTCACCCTTCATGCGGCGCACGAATTCCTTGGCGAGTTCGGGGAAGGCGGCCTTGTAGGCGGCGAACGTGGTGTTCCACGCGGCTTCGGCGGCCTTGCCGGCGTCCTTGGCGTCCCACGCGGCGTACACGTCTTTCGGGATCGCAAAGGGCGCGTGGTTCCAGCCCAGGGCCTCGCGGGTGAGCTTGATCTCTTCGGCACCCAGCGGCTCGCCGTGCGCCTTGGCGGTGTTGGCGCGGTTCGGGCTGCCTTTGCCGATGTGCGTCTTGCAGATGATCATGGTCGGCGCGTCGGCCTTGTTCTTCGCATCGGCAATGGCGCGGTCCACGGCGTCGGCGTCGTGGCCATCGATCGGGCCGATCACGTTCCAGCCGTAGGCGGCAAACCGCAGCGCGGTGTTGTCGATGAACCAGGGCGTGACCTGGCCGTCGATGGAAATGCCGTTGTCGTCGTACAGCGCGATCAGCTTGTTGAGCTTCCAGGCACCGGCCAGGGCGCAGGCCTCGTGGCTGATGCCCTCCATGAGGCAGCCGTCGCCCAGGAACACGTAGGTGTGGTGGTCGACGATGGCATGCCCGTCGCGGTTGAACTCGGACGCCAGCAGCTTCTCGGCCAGCGCCATGCCCACCGCGTTGGTGATGCCCTGGCCCAGCGGACCGGTGGTGGTTTCCACGCCGGGGGTGATGCCCACTTCAGGGTGGCCAGCGGTCTTGCTGTGCAGCTGGCGGAAGTTCTTGAGTTCGCCGATCGGCAGCTTGTAGCCGGTGAGGTGCAGCAGCGAATAGATCAGCATGGAGCCGTGGCCGTTGGACAGCACGAAGCGATCGCGGTTGGCCCATTGCGGATTCGTCGGGTTGTGGCGCAGGTGGCGGCCCCACAAGGCCACCGCCATGTCGGCCATGCCCATGGGCGCGCCCGGGTGGCCCGAGTTGGCGGCTTGCACCGCGTCCATGGCCAGCGCGCGGATGGCGTTGGCCTGGGTCTGGGCTGACACGGCGGAGGCGGTGGGGGTGGGGGAGCTGGCGGTGTCGGACATGGGGGGGTGCGAAAAATGGGGGTGAGGCTGGAATTTGCGCGACGGCGCAAAACCACGGATTTTATCGGCCAGGCCATTGCCGACGGTGCGCCGCTGCAACCCGGCGGCGCGCCAGCCCATAATTGATCGACCCGTGCGGCCCTGCGCGCCCGGCACGGGCATCCAACCGCAGCCCATGAACCGACTCGCCACCGCACCCGCCTCCCCACCCCCTCTGGCCTCTGCCATGGTGCTCGCCGCCGGGCGTGGCATGCGCATGCGACCCCTCACCGACGTGACGCCCAAGCCGCTGCTGCCGGTGCAGGGCAAGCCGCTGATGCAGTGGCCCATGGAAGCCCTGGTCGCGGGCGGCTTTGGGCGCATGGTGGTCAACACCGCGTGGCTGGGCGAGCAGATTGACGAGCACTGCGCGGCCTGGAGCCGTGAGCAACCCGGCTGCGACGTGACGGTATCGCGGGAGGGTGCCGACTTTGGCTACGCACTCGAGACCGCCGGCGGCATTGCCCGCGCATTGCCGCTGCTGGCCGAGGTGTTCTGGGTGCTGGCCAGCGACGTCTATGCGCCCGATTTCAACTTCAGTCAGGCCAGCGTCGACCGCTTCAAAGCCAGCGGTCTGCTCGGTCACATCTGGCTGGTGCCCAACCCGCCCCACAACCCCAACGGTGATTTCGGACTCGGCGCCGACGGCCTCGCCATCGGCCGGGCCGACCCAGCCTGGACCTTCAGCACCATCGGCCTGTACCGGCGCGAGCTGTTTGAACTGCCTTGGTGCGAGGTGTTGCCCGGCAACCCGCAAGGCACGGCCGAGCCACTGGCGCCGCTGCTGCGCCGGGCCATGGAAGCGGGGATGGTGAGCGCGGAGATCTACACAGGGCTCTGGGTGGATGTGGGCACGCCCGCGCGGCTTGAGGAACTGAACCACCGGGGCTGATTCCCCCCGCACACGGCGGGACGCCGAAAGTCCGAGAATGGCAACCATGGACTCCACCACCCACACCCACCTCTACGCCGAACGCCGCGCCCGTGTGGCCGCCTCGCTCGGCCCCGGCGGCATCGCCATCGTGCCCACCGCGCTGGAGCGCCCACGCAACCGCGACAGCGACTTTCTCTACCGGCACGACAGCTACTTCTATTACCTCACCGGCTTCACCGAGCCCAACGCCTGGCTGGTGATCACCGCCGAGGGCAGCACCACGCTGTTCTGCCAGCCCAAAGACCTGGAACGCGAGATCTGGGACGGCATCCGCCTGGGCCCCGAGGCCGCACCCGAGCACCTGGGCGTGAGCGACGCGTTCTCGGTCGCCGAACTCGACCAGCGCCTGCCGCGGCTGCTGGAGAACCGCCAGACCGTGTGGTACCCGTTTGCCACCCACACCGGCCTGGAAGGGCGGGTCAACGGCTGGCTGCAACCGGTGCGCGCCCGCGTGCGCCACGGCGCACTGTGTCCCGATGCGCAGCGCGACCTGTGTGGCGTGCTCGACGAAATGCGCCTGGTGAAGGACGCCTTCGAGCAGGACACCATGCGCCGCGCCGCGCAGATCAGCGCCAAGGCCCACATCCGCGCCATGCAGCGCAGCGCAGCCATGCTGCGCGCAGGTCTTGACGTGCGTGAGTACCACCTGGACGCCGAGCTGCTGCACAGCTTCCGCGAGCACGGCTCGCAGTACCCGGCCTACGGCAGCATCGTGGCGGCCGGGGCCAACGCCTGCGTGCTGCATTACCGCGCCGACGCCGCGCCCATCCGCAGTGGCGAGCTGGTGCTGATCGACGCCGGTTGTGAACTGGACGGCTATGCCAGCGACATCACGCGCACCTTCCCGGCCAACGGGACCTTCACAGGCCCGCAACGCGCGCTGTACGACCTGGTGCTGGCCAGCCAGATCGCGGCCGTCAACGCCACCAAAGCCGGTGCGCGCTTCGTGGATCCGCACGAAGCCACCGTGGCGGTGCTGGCGCAGGGCCTGCTGGACGTCGGCCTGCTCGACAAAAACAAAGTGGGCAGCGCACAGGATGTGATCGCCAACCGCAGCTACTTCCCGTTCTACATGCACCGCACGGGCCACTGGCTGGGCATGGACGTGCACGACTGCGGCAGCTACGTGGAGCCGTCCGAGCTCGGCACCGTGAACGAGCGCAAGGACCCGCTGAGTGGCGAGACCATCAAGGACCGCCCGAGCCGCATCCTGCGTCCCGGCATGGTGCTCACCATCGAGCCCGGCCTCTACGTGCGCCCGGCCGAGGGCGTGCCCGAGCCGTTCTGGAACATCGGCATCCGCATCGAGGACGACGCCATCGTCACCGAGACCGGCTGTGAGCTGATCTCGCGCGGCGTGCCGGTCGAGGCGTTGGAGATTGAAGCGCTGATGCGCGGCTGAGGCCATGCAGGTTCTCAGCGTCAACACCGGCGCCGCGCGCGCCCTGCGCATCGGTTCACGCAATGTCGTCTCGGCCATCGGCAAAACGGCCGTGCCCGGGGCGGTGGCGGTGATGCCGCTGGGTCTGCTGGGCGACGAGCAGGCCGACCTCAGCGTGCACGGCGGACTGGACAAAGCGGTCTACGCTTACCCGAAAGAACACTACGCCTTCTGGGAGGCGCAACGCAGCAAGCAGGGTGCGAGCCTGTTCGACGACCCGCTGCCCCCCGGCTTTCTGGGCGAAAACCTCACGATCGAAGGCCTGCTGGAAACCGAGGTGTGGATCGGCGACCTGCTGCGCTTCCCCGGCTGCAGCCTGCGCGTGACCGCGCCGAGAGAACCTTGCTACAAGTTCAACGCCATCATGGGCCTGCGCGACGCGGGCCGCCTCATGGCGGATCGGCTGTGCCCGGGCTTTTACCTGTCGGTGGCGCAGCCGGGCCCTATTGAAAGCGGCCAGACCTTCACGCTGGAACCCGGAACGCGCGGCCTGCGCGTGAGCGAGGCCTTTGCGGCCAAACGCCTCAAGCACCTGCGCTGAAATCCGCCCGCATGGAGTACAACGCCGGATGACCTCGCTTGCAGGCACCGTGCTGTGCCTCACCATGAACCCCTCGGTGGACGTGTCCACCCACACCGATCGGGTTGTGCCGACCGACAAGCTGCGGTGCGGCCCACCCGGGCGCGACGCCGGCGGTGGCGGCCTCAACGTCGCCAGTGTGGTCCACCGGCTCGGCGGCCACAGCCAGGCGCTCTACCCCGCGGGCGGCGCAGCGGGCCAGTGGCTCACGGGACACCTCGCGCACGTCGGTTTGCCCGCCCGCGCCCTGCCCATTGCGCAGGAAACGCGCGAGAACTTCACCGTGCAGGCGCTGGACACCGGCGCCGAATACCGCTTCGTGCTGCCCGGACCCACCCTGAGCGAAGGCGAATGGCAGGCCTGCCTGGACGCGGTGGACACCTGCCCCGAACCGCTGACACTGGTGGTGGCCAGTGGCAGCCTGCCACCCGGCGTGCCCGCCGACTTCTACGCCCGGCTGGCCCAGGCGACCCGCCAGCGCGGCGTGCGGCTCGTGCTCGACAGCTCGGGCCCGGCGCTGGCCGCAGCATTGCTGGCGGGTGTGTTCCTCGTCAAACCCAACCTGCGTGAGCTGCGCGAACTCACCGGCCTGCCGCTGGAACATCCCGACGACTGGCGGGCCGCGGCACAGGCCCTGATCGACCGCGGCCAGGCCGAGGTGGTGGCGCTCACCCTGGGCGCCGGCGGCGCCCTGCTGCTTTCGCGCGATGGCGCCTGGCAGGCCGAGGCGCTTCCGGTGGAAGTGGCCAGCTCGGTGGGCGCGGGTGACAGCTTTGTGGGCGCGCTGGTCTGGTCGCTGCAGCAGGGACGGGCCTTGCCCGAGGCGTTCGGCTGGGCCATGGCGGCCGGATCGGCTGCGCTGCTCACGCCGGGGACGGGCCTGTGCCTGCCCCGGGACGTGCACCACCTGCAACCGCTGGTGAGGGTGATCGCGGCGTGAAGCCCCACATTGCCCCCGAAAAAGTCAGCACCGCCCCAACCATTTACGCAGTTCCACCGACTAGGGTTTTCCCGGGCGCGGAACTAGAATGCGCAACTCGCTTTCACATAGCAAGAATTCAGCACGACCGGAGACACGATCATGACGATGGACAACAGCCCCGAAAACAAACGCGCCGAGCTGCGACGAGCGGCCCTCGAGTACCACGAGTTCCCGACGCCCGGCAAGGTGGCGATTGCCGCCACCAAGCAGCTCACCAACCAGCGCGACCTGGCCCTGGCCTACTCGCCCGGCGTGGCCGCTCCGTGTGAAGAAATCGTCGCCGATCCGGTCAACGCGTTCAAGTACACCAGCCGCGGCAACCTGGTCGCCGTCATCACCAACGGCACCGCCGTGCTGGGCCTGGGCGACATCGGCCCGCTGGCCGCCAAGCCGGTGATGGAAGGCAAGGGCGTGTTGTTCAAGAAGTTCTCGGGCATCGACGTGTTCGACATCGAGATCAACGAGAAAGACCCCGACAAGCTGGTCGAGATCATCGCCTCGCTCGAGCCCACCTTCGGCGGCATCAACCTCGAAGACATCAAGGCGCCCGACTGCTTCTACATCGAGCGCAAGCTGCGCGAGCGCATGAAGATCCCGGTCTTCCACGACGACCAGCACGGCACGGCCATCGTGGTCGGTGCGGCCATCTTCAACGGCCTCAAGGTGGCCGGCAAAGACCCCAAGAACGTCAAGCTCGTGACCTCGGGTGCGGGTGCCGCCGCGCTGGCGTGCCTGGGCCTGCTGGTCAAACTGGGCATTCCCCGCGAAAACATCTGGGTCACCGACCTGGCGGGTGTGGTCTACGAGGGCCGCACCGAACTGATGGACGAAGACAAGATCGCCTTCGCGCAAAAGACCGAGCACCGCACGCTGCGTGACGTGATCGTCGGCGCCGACATTTTTCTGGGCCTGTCGGCCGGTGGCGTGCTCAAGGCAGACATGGTGAAGAGCATGGCGGCCAACCCGCTGATCTTCGCGCTGGCCAACCCCAACCCCGAAATCCTGCCCGAAGAAGTGAAGGCCGTGCGCGGCGACGCCATCATGGCCACCGGGCGCAGCGACTACCCCAACCAGGTCAACAACGTCCTGTGTTTTCCCTACATCTTCCGGGGCGCGCTGGACGCCGGCGCCTCCACCATCACGGTGGAAATGGAGATCGCCGCGGTGCACGCCATTGCCGAACTGGCGCAAGCCGAGCAGAGCGACGTGATCGCCGCCGCCTACGCCGGCGAGCAACTGATGTTCGGCCCCGACTACCTCATCCCCAAACCGTTTGATCCGCGCCTGATGATGAAGATCGCGCCGGCCGTGGCCCAGGCCGCCGCCGACAGCGGCGTGGCGCTGCGCCCGGTCACCGACATGGCGGCCTACCGCGAGCGCCTGCAGAGCTTCGTGTTCGCTTCCGGCACGATCATGAAGCCGATCTACGCCGCGGCCAAGACCGCAGCACGCAAGCGCGTGGCCTACGCCGAGGGCGAAGAAGAGCGCGTGCTGCGCGCCTGCCAGATCGTGGTGGACGAAGGCCTGGCCCGCCCCACACTGATCGGCCGCCCGGCCGTCATCGCACAGCGCATCGAGAAGTTCGGCCTGCGCCTGCGCGAAGAGCTCGACTACGACATCGTCAACGTCGAGCAGGACAGCCGCTACCGCGACTTCTGGCAAACCTACCACCGCATGACCGAGCGCAAAGGCGTGACCCAACAGCTGGCGAAGATCGAAATGCGTCGGCGCCTCACGCTGATCGGCTCGATGCTGCTCCACAAAGGGGAAGTGGACGGTCTGATTTGCGGCACCTGGGGCAGCACCCACAACCACCTCGAGTACATCGACCAGGTGATCGGCAAACGCGCTGGCGGCAGCCCGAGCACCGCGCAGGACGTGCGCATCTACGCCTGCATGAACGGCCTGATGCTGCCGGGCCGCCAGGTGTTTCTGGTGGACACCCACGTCAACTACGACCCCACACCCGAACAGCTGTGCGAGATCACGGTGATGGCGGCCGAGGAAATCCTGCGCTTCGGCCTGACGCCCAAAGCCGCGCTGCTGTCGCACTCCAACTTCGGATCGAGCAACCAGCCCAGCGCCATCAAGATGCGCCGCACGCTCGAGCTGCTGCGCGAGCAGGCGCCCTGGCTGGAAGTGGACGGCGAGATGCACGGAGATGTGGCATTGGACCCCGAGGCACGCGCCACGATGATGCCCAACTCCACCCTCAAAGGGTCGGCCAACCTGCTGGTGCTGCCCAACATCGATGCCGCCAACATCGCCTACAACCTGCTCAAGACCGCAGCCGGCGGCAACATCGCCATCGGCCCGGTGCTGCTGGGCGCCGACAAGCCGGTGCACATCCTCACCGCGAGTGCCACGGTGCGCCGGATCGTGAACATGACAGCCCTCACCGTGGCCGACGCCAACGTTTCGCGCTGAAGCCTTGAGAAAAAGCAAGCACTAACTCTTTCACACATCTCAGACGGTTGAATTTGCCTCCTTTTTCAGCAATCGCTTGCGTTTTTGGTCCGCCTCAGGCACACTAAGAGGCTTGGAATACAGGGTTAACCCGCCCCGCAACACCCCCTCAAAACGCGCTTGCGCGTGTTCTTTTGAGGCGTGTCGCAGGCGGGTTGATTGCATCAGGAGCAGGGAATTTCATGGACCTGAAGCGGATCGGGCGTGCGCGAGGTGTGGCAACACTCACCTTGGGTCTGGTTCTGGCGGCATCGCTGGGCACCTTTTTGGTGCAGGCTCGAACACCGCAAGACCCACTTCTGCCCGGCTCAAACGCCGCCGTGCTTGTCGAATCCGGTTTGCCCGTGCAGGGCAGGCAAGTGATGGATCTGATTCGGCAGGGTGGGCCATTCCGGTACGAAAAAGACGGCACGGTGTTCGGCAACCGGGAAAGGTTGCTACCGAGCCAACGGCGGGGGTTTTACCGGGAATACACGGTGCCCACGCCGGGTCTGAATCACCGGGGTGCCCGGCGGATCGTGTGTGGTGGATTGCAGCCCAAGGCGCCTGAGGCTTGTTATTACACCGAAGACCACTACAGCAGCTTCAAGCTGATCGTGCAGTGAGTCTTGGGTGGTGAGATCGGTTTTTTAACTTTGACCTTTGAAAGAGACGCGGAGATGGACACGCCACTTCGTAACGTACGACCCAATATCGTTCAGTCGATTCGCGCCCACGGCGTGAAAGACCTGCAGGCCGCGGCCGAGCACTTGGGGCACCACTTCCTGTACGCCAACCTGGCCAAAGCCCAGAGCAAGCAGGACGTGCTGGAATTGATCGCTGCGCAATACACCTTGCCCTCGCACTTCGGCAAGAACTTCGACGCGCTCTACGACTGCATGACCGACATGGTCCACAAGTCCGGACCGCAGACCGGTTTCATCGTGGTGTTGGAGCACATCCCGGCGCACGCCAAGTTCGACAAGGAAGCGCGCGAGCAGCTGCTGGACATCTTCCGCGACGCCGCCGATTACTGGTCGGACCGCAAGATCCCGTTCCGCTGCTTCTATTCGTTTTCGGTGGCGCGCTCACCCAAGGGCGAAGAGCCGATCGAAGTGCAGAGCGATGAACCCATGCCCACGGACAAGATCCTGGACGTGAGCCCGATGGCGCTGCGCATGAGCAGCCCATTCAACGCCGGTTACTGGCTCGCGGCAGCCTGACCAGGCCTTTCCCCCAAAAGCCGCTGCGCATGCAGCGGCTTTTTCATGCCCGCAAGGTCTGGATCAGGCCGACGTACTCGCTCACCGGCACTTCTTCGGCGCGGCGCTGAAGATCGAACACGCCCTCAAAGCCCTGTTCCTCCAGCCAGCGGCCCAGCGTGTTGCGCAGGATCTTGCGGCGCTGGCTGAAAGCGACCTGCACCATGGTTGAAAAGCGCGCCACATCGATCGCTGGTGGCTCGGACAGCGGGACCATGCGAACGATGGCACTGTCCACGCGTGGCGGCGGGTCGAAGCTCTCGGGCGGCACAAACAGCACGTTGTCCATGGCGTAACGCCACTGGAGCATCACCGAGAGGCGGCTGTAGTCGGACGTGGCTGGGCGGGCTACCATGCGGTCGATGACTTCCTTCTGCAGCATGAAGTGCTGGTCCTGCACCACGTTCACGTGGTCAAGCAGGTGGAAGAGGATGGGCGTGGAGATGTTGTAGGGCAGGTTCCCGACCACGCGCAGCCGGGGCACTGCCAACTGCGAAGCAAGCGCAGTGAAGTCCACCTTCAACACATCGGACTCCACCACCTGGAGCTGGGCGTGTGCCCGCAGGCGCACCGCCAGGTCGCGGTCGAGTTCGATCACGGTCAAGCGGCCCAGGCGCTCCACCAGCGGCTGCGTGAGCGCGGCCAGGCCAGGGCCGATCTCCACCATGGCGTCACCGGGCTGCGGCGAAATGGCGTCGACGATGGCGTCGATGATGGCGCCATCGGTCAGGAAGTGCTGCCCGAACCGCTTGCGGGCGATGTGTTTCATGCGCCGGCCGCCTGCACAACCCGCATGGTCACAACAGCGGCGCTTCGCGGTATTCGACGTAGGCGCGACCGCGCACGTCCAGCACCCAGGTGCGCAGGGCTTCGTTGATCTTTTGTTCGCGCACGAGGCCACGCACCATCTCACGCTGATCGCGCGCCGACAGCGTGCTCTGACGGCGCTCGTCCACGCGGATCAGGTGCACGCCGAAACGCGACACCACGGGAGGCGACATCTCGCCGGGACGCAAACGCCCCATGGCGGCCTCGAACTCGGGCACGAACTGGCCAGCCTGCGCCCAACCCAGGTTGCCACCGTCCTGCGCCGATCCGTCCTGGCTGTGCTCGCGCGCCAGGGCCTCGAAGGTCGCCTGTCCGCTGGCGATCTGCTGGCGGTATCCGGCCAGCCGGGCCACGGCATCCGCTTCGCTGAGCTGCGGGCTCAGGCGCAGGAGAATGTGGCGTGCCCGCGTTTCGTTGACGGTCACATCGGGCAGGCCAGCCTGGCGCTTCTCGATGACCTTGAGCACGTGAAAACCCGCCGGGCTTCGCAAAGGACCGACGATCGAACCCGCGCTGAGCGAGCGGGTGGCTTCCACGAACAACTCTGGCAACCGGTTGGCCGGGCGCATGCCGAACTGGCCCCCATTGACGCGTTCCGCGCCTTCGGAGAACTCGCGCGCCAGTTCGCCGAAGTCACCGCCCGCGCGGGCGCGATCGGCCACGCCCTGGGCGCGCGCCTGCAACGCCTGCACGCGGTCGGGCGCCGCGTCTTCGGGCACCGACATGAACACCTGCGCCAGGTGGAGCTGCAGGCTGGACACGTCGTTGCTGCCCTGGCGCTCGCGGATGAAGTCGTCGATATCGGCTTCGCTCACGCGCACCTTGGAGTCGACCTCGCGCTCCCGCACGCGCTGCAACAGCAGCTGGTTGCGCAGATCGTTGCGCAACTGGTTGATGTCGACTCCATCGGCGGCAATGCGGCGGCGGAACTCTTCGGGCGTGAGCTGGTTCTGCGCGGCAATGGATTGCTCGGCCTGCGCCAGCGCCGCTTCGTCAACGCGGATGCCCAACTCGGCACCGAGTTGCAGTTGGGCACGCTCGCTGATGATCTGTTCGAGTACCTGGCGGGCGAGCTGGTCGCGCTCGGGCACGGGCGCCGATTGCTGGGTGAGCTGCTGTTCCAGACGCACCATGCGCTGGCGCACTTCGTTGTTGGTGACGGGCTCGGAGTTGACCAGCGCGACGATGAAGTCGGCGGTGCGCGACGTGGCGCTTGAGGCCGCTGGCGCGGTGGGCACGCGCAATCCGCTGGAGGGCCGCAGTGCCTGCGCGTGCACAACCGAAGCCCCGAGCAGAGAACTGCACAGCAGCCAGACGGCCAGGCGGGGAAAGCGGGGGTGTGAGGAGCGGTCAGTCATATTGTTGGAACCGGCTGGGCGGGTTGATTTCTTCGCGCAGGTACTGGTAGCGCGGCACGTTGTCTTTGAGGGTCTTCAGCGGGTTGGAGCCGAGGCGGGAAAAGCCCGTGAACTCCAGCTGGAACAGGATACGCTGGTTGGCCGACGCGTTGCTGCGCTGCAGGCGCTCGAGCACCACGCGCCCAAGCCAGCAGCCGCCGTCGAACTCGAAGCCGGCGACCAGGTCGACCACCTTGCGGTCGGGCACGCTGTAGTTGATGCGGCCCACGCTGTACCACTGCCCCGGACCCAAGGCGCGTCCCCGCACCGCCGGGCCTGCGGGCGAACCCAACAGGTCGCTGAGCGGCCACTGCCAGCCCACGTCGAATTGTTCGCTGCTGCCGCGCTGCAGGCGGTACGCGGCGCTGAGCACGCGGAAGTTGCTGGGTGTGTAACGCCCGCTCAGGGTGGTGCGCACCGACTGGCGGTCGCCCGGGCTGTACTGCACGTTGGCGTCGGTCAGCCAGCGCGGGCTCCACTGCACGCGGGCGGCCAGCAGGATGTCGCTCAGGCGCTCGTTGATCGGGTCGCCACCGGCCAGCCCGGTGGCGTTGGGCAGGAACACCTCCTGGTCGCGGAACAGGTAACGCTGGGCCACGCCCAGGCGCACCACCTCGGCGCCGGTGTCGGGGTCGAGCAGGCGCGAACTCACGCCGACCGTGACCGCGCGGGTGTCGGAGATGCGGTCGTTGCCGCCAAAGGCGTTCTCGGTGTAGATCGAGGCCAGGTTGAAGTCGTTGGCCGCCGAGTCGTAGTTGGGCAGCAGGCGCTGGTCGCGGTAGGGCGTCCAGGTGAAGAAGGCGCGTGGCTCCAGCGTCTGCGTGAAGCCGCGGCCGAAGTAGCTGGCATCGCGCTCGAAGATCAGGCCGCTGTCCAGGCTGACCGTGGGCAACACGCGCGATGCGCTGCGCGAGCCGTTTGCCAGGGCGCTGTCAAAGCTGTACTGGGTGGCGTGGATCTGGGCGCGCGGTTTGATGAACCAGCCCGGCGCCTGGAAGCGCCGGCTGATCTCGGCCACCGTGAGCGCGCGATCGCCGTTGGTCTGCCCGGTGAGCCCCGGCACCGACTGGAAACGGGTGTACTCGGTGAGCACCGACCAGTCGACCCCGCTGAGGTTGGCCACTTGCGCGTCGCTGCGACCATAGCGCACGGCCACCGAGGGCAGGCGGTCGTAAGGCGGCGTGATGGGCGCGTCGACGTCTTGCAGCGTCTGCCAGGTGTAGGCGCCCGCGCTCACCGACCAAGGACCCTGTCCCCAGCTGTAGACCGCGTCGCTGGCCAGCAGGCGGGTGGTGAGCGATGCGGTGGCGCGCGGGAAGTCGCGCCAGTAGTCGTCGTCGCTCACGCGGTTGAGGTTGAGGTAGAGACCCGCCGACCCGCCGAACGCCAGGCTGCTGCCGGTGAGGCTCTGGTTGTGCTGGGCGGTGTAGCCCCAGCGGTTGGCGTCGCGCAGCTGGTCGGAGGGCATGTAGGCGCCTCGCACCAGGCCCGCATACGTGGGCTGCAGGTAGCGCACCTCGGCGCCCAGGTCAACGCCGCGCTTGCTCATCACCGTGGGGTAGAGCGTCGCGTCCAGGTTGGGCGCGATGTTCAGGTAGTAGGGCAGCGTGACTTCAAGACCGCTGATGTTGTCGATGTTGAGCGTGGGCGGCAGCAGGCCGGACTTGCGCGCATCGGTCAGCGGAAAGGAAAAACGGGGCCACCCCAGGATGGGCACGCCCTGGAATTCCAGGGCACCGTTGGTGGCGGTGCCGGTCTGGGCCACGTTGTCGAATTCGATCTTCGTGGCGCGCACCATCCAGGCGGGCATCCAGTCGGCGCCGGGCGTGCGCGGGCAGGTGGAGTAGCGGGCATCGAAGGCGACGGCCTTGTCCTCGCCCAGAAAGTCCACGCGGCTGGCGTCGCCCTGACCTTCGTTCTGCAGCAGGTTGAACGTGGGCTGGGTGAACGTGCCCTGGTAGGTCTCGACGTTGATCTGCAGCTCCGGGCCTTGAAACCGGTCGCCGCTGCGGTTGATCAGCACGTTGCCCTTGGCCTGGGCATCGTTGGTGCGCTGGTCGAGCTGCAGCCGGTCGGCGCGGATCACGGTGTCGTGGCGACGCAGCTCGGCGCTGCCTTCGACCGCCGTCACGCCGTCGGTCTGGCCTTCAATGCGGTCGCCCGAAACAAAGGTCGGCGCCTGGCGCTTCGCGTCTTCGGGCAGGGTCTCCAGCAGCATGCCGCTGGAGCGCAACGACATGCCGGGCTGTGGCGCCTCATCACCGTCGCCCGACTGGGCGTGGCCCAGCGTGTGGGCGCCCAGCGCGAGCACCGCGATCAAACCGCGCACCGCCAACGCCACGGGCGCTGCCTTCAGGCGGGGCTGCTCGTGCCCACCGGACAGGGCTGAAACACAGGGTGGGTGGATGCGGCGATTCAAGGGGAGGAAGTCGTTGACCGGGTCGATCAAAAGCGTGCGAAGCCCGCGGATCGGCACAGGGGGTTTGTAGAATCAGCGGCCATTATCCACTGCGCGATCCCGCGTGCGGCCCATTGACAAATGGCGCAAAAACACCCACCACCATGACCCAGTCCAACACCGCCGTCGAGTGGGCCGATCCCCAGCGCGAAGCCGCTTTTTCGACCTGGTTGGGCCCGCTGGCCGACCGGCTGGGTTTGCTGCCCGCCACCTTGCGAGCGGCATCGGCCGACGCCAGCTTCCGGCGTTACCTGCGGATCGACACGCAGGCCGGGCACAGCCTGATCGTGATGGACGCACCGCCCGCACACGAGAACTGCCAGCCGTTTGTGCACGTGGCCACGCTCATGCGCGAGGCCGGTCTGCTGGTGCCCGAGGTGCTGGCGTGGGACGAGCCACAGGGCTTCATGCTGCTCAGCGATCTGGGCCACCAGACCATGCTCGACGGCATCGACCCCGACCACGCGCAGGCCAACCACGGGCGCTACATGCAGGCGCTCGACGCGCTGCTCGCCTGGCAGCTGTCGTCCAAACCCGGCGTGCTGCCACCCTACAACGAAGCCTTGCTGCGCCGCGAGCTGCAGCTGTTTCCCGACTGGTACCTGCAGCAGCACAAACAGTTGGCGTTGAACGACACGCAGGCCAACACCTTGCAGAAGGCCTTCGACTCGATCGTCGCGCACAACCTCAACGCCCCGAGCGTGTACGTTCACCGCGACTTCATGCCGCGCAATCTGATGCTGCCGCGCCAGCCCGGCGACACTCCCGCGCAACAACTCGGCGTGCTCGACTTCCAGGACGCAGTGCACGGCCCCATCACCTACGACATCGCCAGCCTCATGCGCGACGCCTTCCTCACCTGGGACGAGGATTTCGTGATCGACGTGACCGTGCGCTACTGGGAAAAAGCACGCAAGGCCGGCCTGATGGACTTCGAGGACTGGCACGCCGACTTCGGCGCCTTCTACCGCTCGGTGGAGTGGATGGGCCTGCAGCGCCACCTGAAAGTGGCCGGCATCTTCGCGCGGCTCACGCTGCGCGACGGCAAGCCGAAGTACCTGGCCGATGCGCCGCGCTTCATCGGCTACATCCGCCACACCGCCCACCGCTACCGGGCGCTCGGCCCCTTCCTGCAACTGATCGACGAGGTCGAGGGCCTGCAGGCCGCCTCGGGCTACGCCTTCGGGCGGATCTGATGCCGCGCTTTCACTGCCCCGCGCCGCTGCTCGCCGGCCAGAGCCTGGCCCTGCCCGCGTCGGCCGCGCGCCATGTGCAGGTGCTGCGCCTGCAGCCCGGACACGTCATCACGCTCTTCAACGGCGATGGCGGCGAGTGGGCCGCCACCATCACCCGCATGGGCCGCTCCGACGTGGACGTGACTGTGGGCGCCCACACCGCCACCGAGCGCGAACCGGGCCGCGCCGTGACGCTCGCCGTGGGCATGCCCGCGAACGACCGCATGGACTGGCTGGTGGAGAAGGCGGGCGAACTGGGCGTCGTCACGCTGCAACCGCTGCACACCGCGCACAGCGTGTTGCGCCTGGCGGGCGAGCGCGTCACCAAGAAACAGGCGCACTGGCAGTCGGTGGCCATTGCGGCGTGTGAACAGTGCGGCGGCAACCGCGTGCCCACGGTGCAGCCCGTCGCCGATGTCGCCGCCTGGCTCAAGGCGCTGCCGCCGGTGAACGCCACCGCAGCCGAGCTTCGCTGTCTGCTTTCGCTGGCGGAGGGCACACGGCCACTCGCCCAGGTCTTGCAAGCGGTGGCGCCCAACACGCCCGTGTGCTTTCTCAGCGGCCCCGAGGGCGGCCTGAATCCGCAAGAAGATGCCCAGGCCCGTGCGGCGGGTTTCGTGCCCGTGACCCTGGGTCCGCGCGTGCTGCGAGCCGAAACCGCGGCGCTGGCGGCCCTGACGCTCGCACTGACCTGAACGCGCCGCCTCAGGCGGTTTCCGGCACGAGGCGGAACACCGCCACGGTGGCATTCAATCGAGCGGCCTGATCGTTCAGGCTCTGGGCCGCGGCCGCACTTTCTTCCACCAGCGCGGCGTTCTGCTGCGTCATCTGGTCCAGCTGCGTCACCGCGGTGTTCACCTGCTCGATCCCGCCCGTCTGCTCGCCAGAGGCCGCCGTGATCTCGCCAATGATGTCGGAGACGCGCTGCACCGAGCCCACGATCTCGCTCATGGTCTGCCCCGCGTCGGCCACCAGCCGCGAGCCGGCTTCCACGCGGTCCACGCTGGCACCGATCAGGTTCTTGATTTCCTTGGCGGCTTCTGCGCTGCGCTGCGCCAGGTTGCGCACCTCACCGGCCACCACCGCAAAGCCCCGGCCCTGTTCACCGGCGCGCGCGGCTTCCACCGCCGCGTTCAAGGCCAGGATGTTGGTCTGGAAGGCAATGCCGTCGATGACACCGATGATGTCGCTGATCTTCTTGCTGCTGTGGTTGATCTCGTCCATGGTCGTGACCACCTGGCCCACGACCTGACCACCGCGCACGGCGATCTCGGCGGCACTCGCGGCCAGCTGGTTGGCCTGGCGCGCGGCGTCCGCGCTCTGGCGCACGGTGCTGGTGAGTTGTTCCATCGAGGCCGCGGTCTCTTCCAGGTTGCTCGCCGCCTGCTCGGTGCGCGCGCTCAGGTCCTGGTTGCCCGAGGCGATTTCGGCGCTCGCGTGACCCATGGCCACCACGCCGCCGCGGATGTCACGCACCATCGCCGCCAGCGCGTCCTGCATGCGCTGCACACCGGCGAGCACGCGGGCGGTTTCATCGGTGCCCCGCACCTTCACGTGCACCGACAGGTCGCCCGCCGCCACACGGTCCATGGCCAGTGCGGCCTCGTCCAGCGGCCGCGTGATCCGCACACCGATGGCATAGCCCAGGGCCAGCGCCAGACCCAGCACCGAGGCCGCGACCGTGGCCGTGAGCGCCACCGCTCCCAACTGCAAGTCGGCCAGCAGGACCACCATGCCATCGGCCCGGGCGGTCACGGCTTTGCTGATTTCGTCGAACGCGGCGTCGGCAGAACGAACATCGGCCTTGGCGGGCTCCATGGCCTGGTTGGCGCGCCACGGGTCGTTGATGTCGCCCCGCGTGATGCCGACATGGATCGCTTCCACCGCCTCGCTGTAACGGCTCACACCCGAGCGCATCCGCTTCAGCGCGGCCTGTTCGTCGGCACGCAGCAGGGGCTCGAGCTCGGTCATGCGCTGCAGGCCGCCGGCCACCTGGTCGCGCCACGCCTGGTGGTACCGCGCCAGCGCAGTCTCGTCGGCCAGGTTGAGGAACATGTCCTTCTCAAAACGCCGCATGTTGCCCACATCCGCGCGAACCTCGCCGAGCGTGCGCACAGCGCTCACCTCCGTCTGGACCAGGTGCTGACCCGCGCTGACCGCACGCTGAAGACCAAACAACGCGCTCGCGGCCACGATCAGGATCCCCAACGCACACAGACCCAACAACAGGGCCAATTTGGCGCGTACCGAAATGTGAGAAAGCCAGTTCATGGGAAGTCCAGACACGGAGTTGACGGGCCCGGCGGGCACTGCTTCAGTTTTCGGTCAAACGGCGGTGGACTTGAGCGTTATCGCGTTTCAAGCTCGCTGGAACGCATTTACCCAGCTTGAATGTTTGCTCTGTATTTGATAGCTTTTGTGTCAGATGCATGACAGTTCCGATGGCTGCGGCTCCGCCGTGGGGCTGCGTGTCCCGACGGGGTCTGGGAAGCGCTTGTATAAACGATGGCTTATGAACAAGAACCTCTGGTTGCTGGCCGCCGCACAAGGCCTGTTTCTCACCAACAACGTGGTGTTCATCGCCATCAACGGGCTGGTGGGTCTGTCGCTGGCGCCGCTGGGCTGGATGGCGACGTTGCCGGTGATGGGCTATGTGGTGGGCGGCGCGCTGTCCACACCCCTGGTGGCGCGCACGCAAAGCGCATTCGGGCGCAAGGTGTCGTTCCAGATCGGGCTGCTGGTGGCGCTGGGGTCGGCGCTGTTGTGCGCCTGGGCCGTGATAGACCACAACTTCTGGCTGCTCGTGGCCGCCACCGTGATCGCCGGCTACTACAGCGCCAACGGCCAGCTCTACCGCTTCGCCGCGGCCGAACTCAGTGCGCCGGCGTTCCGCGAAAAGGCCATCTCGCTGGTGCTGGCCGGTGGGCTGGTGGGCGCGGTGCTGGGGCCCAACCTGGCCAGCCGCACCCGCACCCTGTTCGATGTGCCGTTTGTGGGCGCCTACCTGTCGCTGGCGGTGGTGGCGCTGCTGTCCATGGCGGTGATGGCCTGGGTGCGTTTTCCGCCCGTGCCGCCCAAAGCGGCCAGCGCCGATCCCGGCCGGCCCTTGAGCGTGATCATGCGCCAGCCGGTGTTCATCGTCGCCACCGCCGGCGCGGCCCTGGGCTACGGCGTGATGAACCTGCTGATGGCGGCCACGCCGCTGGCCATGCAGGTCTGCGGTTTTCCGTTCGAGGACGCGGCCCTGGTGCTCGAATGGCACGTGATCGGCATGTTCGCGCCGGGCTTCTTCACCGGCCACCTGATCAAGCGGTTTGGTGTGCTCAGCATCATGGGCACCGGTGTCGCGCTCAACGTGTTGTGCGTCGTCATCGCTTTGTCGGGCGTGGAGCTGCACCAGTTCCTGATCGCCCTGTTCCTGCTGGGCGTGGGCTGGAACTTCCTCTTCACCGCCAGCACCACGCTCTCGCTGCAGTCGTACCGACCCGAGGAAAAAGACCGCGCGCAGGCGGCCATCAACTTCTGCGTGTTCGCCACCATGGCGCTCACCTCGTTTGCCTCCGGCGCGCTGGTGACCACGCAGGGCTGGCAATGGTTGAACGTGGGCTCGCTGTTGCCGCTGGGACTCACCGCAGCGGCCCTGGTCTGGCTTGCATGGCGCGGTCGGCAAGCCCACAATCCGACCTGACCCAAGTAACCACGGAGGCTCGGCATGGGATTGCTGGATTCTTTGATCGGCGCGGCCACCGAAGCCGCCATGGGCGCCCAGCGCGGCGCCGACGCCTCACCCGCCGGGGGCGCTGGGGGCCTCAATCCACAGTTGCTGATCACCCTGGTGAGCTCGCTGCTGAACAACGCAGGGGGTTTGCAGGGTTTGCTCGCCAAGCTGCAGGCGGCCGGGTTGGGGGAGGCCGCGCAATCGTGGGTGGGCACGGGTGCCAACCAGCCAGTGGACCCCGATCGGCTCGGGCAGGCCCTCGGCCCGGACCTCATGGGCATGATCGCCGCCCAGCTGGGTGGCAACCCGGGGCAGGCATCCACCACCTTGGCCGACCTGCTGCCAGGGCTGATCGACCAGCTCACACCACAAGGCCAGGTGCCGGCCGACAACGGTCTGGGCGCACTCGGCGCCTTGCTCGGTGGTCAGAGCAACCCGGCAGCGGGCGATCTGATGGGCATGCTCGGCGGCTTGATGCAGCCGCGCCGCTAGGGCCTCAGGCGGTTCTGGGCTGGGGCGCCTGAACGTCCAGCCAGGCTTTGAGCGTGCCGAACACGGCCGATGGATCTGCTTCGTTGAAGATCTCGTGGTACAGGCCCTCGAACGCCTGTGAATGCACGGTGCTTCGGGGGGCAGCCGCCGCAAAGGCACGACTGCCTTCGGACTTCACCAGGTGGTCGTCGCCCGCGAACATGAGCAAGGTCGGCACGCTCCAGCCGGGCGCCGCCGCCAGCACACTGGGCCCGTTGCTGTCGATGAAACGCGCCAGCCGCGCCGAGATGCGGTCGTGCACGCGGCGGTCCCTTTCATAGGCCGCCACCGTGGCCTGGTTGTGCGAAATCTTGCTCGCGTCCAACCCGTTGGACAGGGTCTTGTTGGGTGCGTACCGGTACATCAGATCGATCAACCTGCGTTGCACCAGACCCAGGCCGGCCTGCAGCGCGGGCGAGGACAGCACCAGGCCGTCGACCTTGGCCATGCCGCGCTGCACGAAGGTGGCGGACACCAACCCGCCCATGCTGTGCCCCATGAGGAGGAGGGGACAGGCCCACGGCTGGGCGATGTGGCGGCGCGTGTCGTCCAGCACCTCGGCCAGGTCGTCGAGCAGCGCGTCGTCGTCGGGCAGCACCCCCTGCGCGCCGCCCGAATCGCCGTGGCCGCGCTGGTCGAAGGCGCGCACGAAGAAACCCCAGTCGTTGAGACGCCGCGCCACGGCGTCGTAACGCCAGGCGTGCTCGCCCAGCCCGTGCACGATGAGCACCACGCCGCGCGGACGGCGGCGCATCGGCAGCGGCCAGTCGTACAACGCGAGGTTGAGGCCGTCGCGCAAGGTGAAGGGGGCCTGGGTCGTGTCGGTCATGTCGGCGCAGGGAAAGAAATGGGACGGGCCGTGTTCAGGGCATGCGGGCGATGACCTGCGCGACGGTGGCGGTCAGGCGGCGCGCGTAGTCCAGGTGCAGGAATTCGTTCGGGCCGTGCGCATTGCTCTTGGGACCGAGCACGCCGCACACCATCATCTGCGCGGTCGGGAAACCCTGGCTGAGCATGTTCATGAGCGGGATGGTGCCCCCCTGGCCGATGGTGCCGCAACCAGCGCCAAAGTGCGCCTGCGATGCGTCCTGCAAGGCCTGCTCGAACCAGGGCATGGTGGCCGGCGCGTTCCAGCCGCTGGCCGCGCCCTCACCCTCAAACGTGACCTTGGCCTGGTAAGGCGCGTTGTCCTCCAGCAGCGCCTTGAGCTCCTGCACGGCGGCGGGCGCGTCCACCAGCGGGGGCAGGCGCAGGCTCAGCTTGAACGCGGTGTAAGGCCGCAGCACGTTCCCGGCATTGCGCATCTCGGGGAAACCATCGGCGCCGGTGACCGACAGCGTGGGCCGCCAAGTGCGGTTGAGCAGGGCGTCCACCGGGTCGGTGGTGGTGGGCAGGGCGAACACGGTGGAGCCGCCGCAGTCATGGTGCGCCCAGGGGAAGCGTTTGTAGATCTCGTCACCCAGGATGGCGGCGGTCGCGCGCGCCTGCGCCACGCGCTCGGCCGGCACCTCGCAGTGGAAGTTGGCGGGCAGCAGGCGGCCGGTGGCGCTGTCTTCCAGCCGGTCGAGGACCTGGCGCATGATGCGGAAGCTCGACGGCACCAGCCCCGAGGCGTCGCCGGAATGGATGCCCTCGGTGAGGATCTCGACCTTGAGCACGCCGCTGGCCATGCCGCGCAGGCTGGTGGTGAGCCAGAGCTGGTCGTAGTTGCCGGCGCCGCTGTCCAGGCAGATCACCAGACCCACGTCGCCCAGGCGCGTGCGCAGCGCGTCCACATACGGCAGCAGGTCGCCCGAGCCGCTCTCTTCACAAGTCTCGATCAGGCCGACGATGCGCGGATGGGCCGCGCCCTGGGCCTTGAGCGCCTGCAGGGCGGCGATGCTCGCGTAGACCGCATAACCGTCGTCGGCGCCCCCGCGGCCGTAGAGCTTGCCGTTGTCGATCTTCGGCGTCCAGGGCCCCAGGTCGCTGCGCCAGCCGGTGAACTCGGGTTGTTTGTCGAGGTGGCCGTACATCAGCACGGTCTGGCCGGACGACGGCGCCGGCGTCCCATCGTGGCCGGCACAGGCGGGCACTTCAAAGAACAGCACCGGTGTGCGCGGCACACCGTTTGCGTCGTTGAGCTGGATCACCTCCAGGACGAGGCCCTCCACCTTCTGCGCCTGCACCCAGTCGGCCGCGCCGCGCAACACCCGGTCCAGCAGCCCGTGGCGGGCCCAGTCGGGGTCGAACGCGGGGGACTTGGCCGGCACCTCGATGTAGCGCACCAGCTCGGGAACGATGGTCTGCGTCCACGCGGCATCGATGTGGGCTTGCAGCGCCGTGGGATCCAGCGGCGGCAGGGCGTGGGGAAGGCGGGCGTTCATGGCGGCGGACTCCAGCGGGGCACCCCGCGAAGACCGGGGCATTACCCGGAACAGTATAGGCAGGGCGGCGCTTCCGTGGCGCCGCAACGGGCGGATGTCGATCCGTGCCCGGCGTTTCAGGCCTGCGCCGAGCCGGCCAGCCGGAACACGCGCACCACCTCGGCCAGGCGGCCGGCCTGGTCTTTCAGGCTCTCGGCCGCGGCCGCGCTCTCTTCCACCAGCGCAGCGTTCTGCTGCGTCATCTGGTCGAGCTGGCTCACAGCGGCATTGACCTGGCCAATGCCTTGGGACTGCTCGTGGGCGGCGGTGGTGATGTCGCTGATGAAGGCCGAGACCTTCTCGGCGTTGGCCACGATCTCGCCGATGGTGCTGCCGGCCTGGGCCACCAGCCGGGAGCCGGTCTCGACCTTGCCCACGCTGGCTTCGATCAGCAGCTTGATTTCCTTGGCGGCCTGCGCGCTGCGTTGCGCCAGGCTGCGCACCTCGGCCGCCACCACGGCAAAACCGCGGCCCTGCTCGCCGGCGCGCGCGGCTTCCACCGCGGCATTCAGGGCCAGGATGTTGGTCTGGAAGGCAATGCCGTCGATGACACCGATGATGTCGCCGATCTTCTGGCTGCTCTGGTTGATCTCGTTCATGGTGGTGACCACCTGGCTCACCACCTGGCCGCCGCGCACAGCCACCTCGGCATTGACCACCGCCATCTGCGTCGCCTGGCGCGCCGAGTCGGCACTCTGCCGCACGGTGCTGTTGATCTGGTCGATGCTGGCCGCCGTCTGTTGCAGGTTGCTCGCGGCCTGCTCGGTGCGAGCGCTCAGGTCCTGGTTGCCGCTGGCGATTTCTTCGCTGGCGGTGCCGATGCTGTCGGTGCTGTTGCGCACCTCGCCCACGATGCGCACCAGCGACGCCTGCATGCCCCCCAGGGCCTGCATGAGGGCCGCGAGTTCGTCCTTGCCGCTGACGTGAACGGTCTGGGTCAGATCGCCGTTGGTGATGGCGGTGGCCACGCGCTGCGCTTCGTTGAGCGGCTGGCAGATGCTCTGCATGTTGGACAGTGTGGTGGGCACCACGACCAGCGCGGCCAGTGCCACGGCCACACCGAAGATCAGCAGCGTCTGGGCGTTGATGTCCTTCTCTTCCTGTTGCAGCGTGGCGGCCTCCACCTTGAGCACGTCTTCCACCCGCTTCAGGTTGGCCAGGAGCCCGGCGTACTGCTCGTGCGCGCGCGCCAGCATGCGGTTGGCCACGGTGGCGGTGTCGTAGCCGTTGTCGGCCAGCTGGCGCGTGACCGGCTCCACCGCGTTGGCGTAGGCGGTGAGCTGGTCTTTCATCTCGCGCACGACGGTGTTGTCGCCGTCCTCATCGCCCACCAGCATGTGGTCCATCTGCTGCACGGCCGCGTCGCGCGCGCCCTGCCACTGGGCCTTGGCCTTCGCCACTTCCTCGGGCTTCTCGTAGGCAATGATCATGTCCTTCTCGAAGCGACCCATGTCGCCCAGCGCCACCTGCAGGCGCGACAGGGTCAGCGTCTCTTCGAAAGCATGATCGACAAACTCCACGCTCAGGGCGTGCAGGCGGTTCATGCCCCACAGACCGGCGCCGCCGATCATGGTCAACAACAGCAGAACGACGCCGATGGCGCCCATCATTCGGGTGCGGATGGAAAACTGGCGCATCAAAGTTTGCATGGTCGTTTTTCGAGAATGATTCGATTGAGAAGTGGCTGAAGGCGCGTGCTGCGCGATCCGTCATCGGAAGATCTTGATGACCTCGGTCAGGCGGCTGGCCTGGTCTTTCAGGCTCTCGGCCGCGGCCGCACTTTCTTCCACCAGCGCGGCGTTCTGCTGCGTCATCTGGTCGAGCTGCGTCACCGCCACGTTGACCTGCCCGATGCCGTCGCTCTGCTCGCCGGCCGCTGCCGTGATCTCGCCAATGATGTCGGAGACGCGCTGCACCGAGCCCACGATCTCGCTCATGGTCTGCCCCGCGTCGGCCACCAGCCGCGAGCCGGCTTCCACGCGGTCCACGCTGGCACCGATCAGGTTCTTGATTTCCTTGGCGGCTTCTGCGCTGCGCTGCGCCAGGTTGCGCACCTCACCGGCCACCACCGCAAAGCCCCGGCCCTGTTCACCGGCGCGCGCGGCTTCCACCGCCGCGTTCAAGGCCAGGATGTTGGTCTGGAAGGCAATGCCGTCGATGACACCGATGATGTCGCTGATCTTCTTGCTGCTGTGGTTGATCTCGTCCATGGTCGTGACCACCTGGCCCACCACCTGACCACCGCGCACGGCGATCTCGGCCGCACTCGCGGCCAGCTGGTTGGCCTGGCGCGCAGCGTCCGCGCTCTGGCGCACGGTGCTGGTGAGTTGCTCCATCGAGGCTGCGGTCTCTTCCAGGTTGCTCGCGGCCTGCTCGGTGCGCGCGCTCAGGTCCTGGTTGCCCGAGGCGATTTCGCGACTGGCGGACTGGATGGAGTCGGCCGACGACTGGACCGATGCCACCGTCGCGCGCATCTTTTGCAACGCGCTCTGCAAAGCGCGTGCTCCCGTGCTGCTCACGACCATGCCGCCGGCATCCAGCGCAATACCGTCTTCCTGATCAATCGCCTTCACCATGCGTCCGAGTTCAGCGCCCTCACGCGCGGTTCGCCCCATGCTCACAGCCAAGACCACCTCGAGACCCGTCTGGACCACCACATAGCCCGCGTGCAACATGACACGCCAGAAGTTGGCCTCGGTGGTGCAGTAGAAGCCCAGGCCCATGGCCTGCAGACGGTCAAACAACACGTGATGAACGGCAAACAAGCCCGCTGCAAACACGATCGGCCGCCAGTCCAGGTAAACCAGCAGCAGGGCGAGGGTGACAAAAATGCCAAAGTGGAACTCGGACTCACCGTGCGCCAGTTGGATGTGCAACGCCACCAAAGCGGCCTGCGCGAACGTGAGCACCAGGCGTGAGGCGAGCGAACCGCGCCCGAGAACGTAAGCCGCCAACCCCAGCCCCGACAACAGCAAGGCGCCCATCAGCGCCAGCGTGAGCTCGTAATGTGTGAAGCCAATCACCACAGCACCCAGCGCGCTCAAGATGATGGCCGCGAGCATCACCTGGTCACCCAGCACGGCTTGGGCCTCTGGTGGATGTGACTTCGGGACGTGCAACAGAGGCGAGGCGTTCACGGGTGCTTTCGTTGCAGGGAGAAAAGAACCGCCGGCGAGGCTCGGCGGTCAGAGGCAACTCAGAAACTTTCCCAGTCGCCTTCGGCACCCGCCGCCACCGCGGGGCGGGCGGCGGGCGCAGGGCGCACAACGGCCGCCGGTGTGGCCGCCGGACGCGGCAAGGCCTCGGTTTTGGGGGTGGCCGGTGCCGACAAGGCGGGCTTGGCAGCGACGGGTCTGAGGCTGGCGGGCTTGTGGGCCACCGGCTTGAAGGTGTTGGCCGTCTTGGCCACCACGGTCGCCGGGGCGCTGTAAGCCTGGGCCGAGTCGATGCGGAAGATCTTGATGACCTCGGTCAGGCGGCTGGCCTGGTCTTTCAGGCTCTCGGCCGCGGCCGCACTTTCTTCCACCAGCGCGGCGTTCTGCTGCGTCATCTGGTCGAGCTGCGTCACCGCCACGTTGACCTGCCCGATGCCGTCGCTCTGCTCGCCGGCCGCTGCCGTGATCTCGCCAATGATGTCGGAGACGCGCTGCACCGAGCCCACGATCTCGCTCATGGTCTGCCCCGCGTCGGCCACCAGCCGCGAGCCGGCTTCCACGCGGTCCACGCTGGCACCGATCAGGTTCTTGATTTCCTTGGCGGCTTCTGCGCTGCGCTGCGCCAGGTTGCGCACCTCACCGGCCACCACCGCAAAGCCCCGGCCCTGTTCACCGGCGCGCGCGGCTTCCACCGCCGCGTTCAAGGCCAGGATGTTGGTCTGGAAGGCAATGCCGTCGATGACACCGATGATGTCGCTGATCTTCTTGCTGCTGTGGTTGATCTCGTCCATGGTCGTGACCACCTGGCCCACCACCTGACCACCGCGCACGGCGATCTCGGCCGCACTCGCGGCCAGCTGGTTGGCCTGGCGCGCAGCGTCCGCGCTCTGGCGCACGGTGCTGGTGAGTTGCTCCATCGAGGCTGCGGTCTCTTCCAGGTTGCTCGCGGCCTGCTCGGTGCGCGCGCTCAGGTCCTGGTTGCCGGAGGCGATTTCATACGAAGCGGTGTTGATGCTGTCGGTGGCGCTGCGCACCTGACCCACGGTCTGGATCAGCGAGGTTTTCATCGACGCCAGGGCGTTCAGCAGGTCGCCCAGCTCGTCCTTGCGCATCGTCTGCACGTGGCCATTGAGGTCACCAGCCGCCACCGCCGTGGCGATGCCGACGGCCTCGTGCAGCGGCGCGGTCACCGACACCGTGATGCGCCACGCCACCAGGCTGGCCAGGACCACGGCCAGGGCGGCCAGGACCATGATGATCATCGCCTGGCGGTTGACCGTCTGTTCCGACGCCGCCACCGCCACGTTGACCAGTTCGCGTTGGAACTTTTGCAACTCCACCATCGTGTCGGTGTAGCGGTTGGCCGCCGGCAGCAACGCTGAATCGAGCTGCTGGGCCGCCACGGCAATGTCCCCGCTCTTGAGCGTGTCGAAGTAGGTCTTGCGCACGGCAATGTACTCGGCGCGGCGATCGGCAATGTCCTTCATCAGGGCTTTGCCCTTTTCACTGGTGACCTCGGCATCCAGCGTCTTCTGCAATTCGTTGATGCGCTCGGTGGTCTGCGCGATCAGGGGTTTGAAGTAGGCGTCCACCTCCGGGTTGGCGCCCGACTTGGCCACGCCCAGCACGCGGTTGATGTTCAGACGCGTGCTCGCCAGCCATTCCTCCATCAACGAAGAACGGTGTTCCATCTCGATCACCTTGGCGGTGGCCTGATGGGCGGACTGCAAACTGGTCCAGGCCAGGGCGGTGAGTGCCACCAGCAGCACGAGGACGCTGGCAAAGCCGAGCGTCAGGCGCTGGCCGATCTTGAGGCGATTGAACATGGGGGTCTCCTGCGAAATCTGAGAGGAAAGTGCTGGCGCACTCACTGGAGGGACTGCGTGGTGTCCATCAAGCCCATGTCGGTGCTCGACATGAGGGCTTCGATGTCCATGAGGATCAGCATGCGTTCGCCCACGCTGGCGATGCCGGTGATGAAGCTGGTGTCCACGTTGGTGTTCATCTCGGGTGCGGGCTTGATCAGCTCACCGGCGAGTTCCAGCACGTCGGACACCGAGTCCACCACGGCACCGACCACCCGGCCGCGCACGTTGAGCACGATCACCACGGTGAAGCCGTTGTATTCCACCTTGTCGCAACCGAGCTTGATGCGCAGGTCCACCACCGGCACGATCACACCGCGCAGGTTGACCACGCCCTTGATGAACGAGGGCGCGTTGGCGATGCGGGTGGGCTCTTCATAAGAGCGGATCTCCTGCACACGCAGGATGTCGATGCCGTACTCCTCGCCGCCCAGACGGAAGGTCAGGAATTCGGCGCTGGCCTTTTGGGCGGCCGCTGCGCGGGCGCTGTCGTGGCGGGCGATGTGGCTGGCTTCGTTGCGCATGTCCATGGGATGGGTCCTCGGTTATCGGGTTGGTCAGATGAATATCGGCGAGTCGGGCGCCGGCTAAAGCCGGAAATAAAAAGACAAAGCCCGGTCAAAACCGGGCCATGAATGCTTTTGGACTCGCTTGACGGGCGATTTCAGGCCGTTGATGGCTGGCCAGGCTCCAGCCGGAACGCGGCCACCGCCTGCAACAGCCGCTGAGCCTGATGGGTGAGTGAGGCGGCTGCAGCGGCGCTCTCTTCCACCAACGCCGCGTTCTGCTGGGTGACCTGGTCCATCTGGCTGACCGCGTCACCCACCTGGGAAACACCCGTGCTCTGTTCGCGGCTGGCATCGCTGATGTCGCGCACGATGGCCGAGACGCGGTGGATGGCGTCCACCACCTTCTGCATCGTGCTGCCCGCCTGGTCCACCAGGGAAACGCCGAGCCCGACCTGGTCCTCGCTGGCGCCGATCAGGACCTTGATCTCCTTGGCCGCGGCAGCACTGCGCTGCGCGAGGTTGCGCACTTCGGCGGCCACCACCGCAAAACCACGGCCCTGCTCACCGGCCCGCGCGGCCTCCACCGCGGCGTTGAGCGCGAGGATGTTGGTCTGGAAGGCGATGCCGTCGATGACGCCAATGATGTCGCTCATTTTTTTGCTGCTGTCGTTGATCTGGTCCATCGTGGCCACCACGCGGGCCACCATCGCGCCGCCTTCGGTGGCCACCGCCGAGGCTTGCTGCGCGAGCTCGCTGGCCTGGCGCGCGTTCTCGGCGTTGTGGGTCACCGTCGTGCCCACCTCTTCCATGGAAGCCGCCGTCTGCTGCAAGGCGCTGGCCTGCTCTTCGGTGCGCGAGCTCAGGTCCTGGTTGCCCAAGGCAATCTGCTCACTGGCCGATGCCACACCGCCCGCGTTTTCACGCACCTCGGTGACCATGACGCGCAGGCGCTGGCGCATGTGGTGCATGGTGGCCATGAGGCTGGTGGCGTCTCCCGGGCGCACGCGCATGTCCTGCCCAAGATCGCCCCCGGCGATCGCAGCGGCCACGTCGCGCACTTCGTGCGGCTCGGCGCCCAGTGAGCGGTCGAGGCCGCGGATGATCCAGAAGGCGAGCGAGACGCCGATGGTGATGGCCAGGGCCGCGAGCGCTGCCATGCCGAAGAAGGCTTCACGAATGTCGACCTGCGCCTGTTCGTAACTCTCGCGCGCCACGTCCACCTGCAGCTGGATCAGCTGGCCCACCACCTCCTGCATGGGATCGAAGACCGGGTACATCTCGCGGGCCGTGTAGGTCTGCAGCAGGGCCGCGTCGCGCGCCCGGACAAGCGACTCCAGCTGGAGGACCGACGCATCGGCCGCGGCCATCAGCGGCACGAGCTGCGCGATCAACCGCTTTTCCTCGCTCACCAGTTCGGTGGCCAGGTAGGCGGTCCAGGCGGTGCGGATGGTGTCGCGCGCCTGCCCCACGGCCTGCAAGGTCTGCTCGGGCGTCAGCGCACCGTCCGCCGCCTTGTGCGCGGCATCGACGATGTTGACCGCGTACTGGTCGGCCACGCGCTTGAGTTGCGCCAGCGGCACCACGCGGTCCTGGTACATGGAGAGCATGAGCGCGGACTGCTCGCGCGCCAAGGCCGCGCCCCACAGGCCGACGGCGATCATGAGAACCACCAGGAGAGCGCACAACGACGTGAGTTGGGTACGGACCCGGACGGGGGTTTTGGAGGACATGGTCTGGCTTCAGAAATGCCGCGCAGTGGACGGGGTGCGGCGAACCCGGCGGTCGGTTGGGACTCGTCACCACCGCCGTCTGCCTTGTGTATCGGTGCACACCGACCCCGCTTTAGGCGCTGGCTATCAACATTCATCAATTCATATGCGGTTTCTCACGCACAGCGCGATCCCCTGAAAAAACTTGAGGGCTGCCGCCACTCAAAACGACGGACGGGCAAATCGGTTAACTTGGTGGCATGAACACCCCTTTGAAGCCGATGGCACCGGGCTGCACGAGCGCCACACGCACGATCGACAGCGACCACCCCGGGATCGTCTCGTTCGCCCGAGCCCATGCACAGGGTGCGAGCGATCGGGAAAAGGCCGTGGCGCTCTACCTCGCGGTGCGCGACCAGATCCGCTACGACCCCTACCGCATCGACCTCTCGGACCACGGCATGACCGCCAGCACGGCGCTCGCGCAAGGTTTTGGCTGGTGCGTGCCCAAGGCGGTGCTGCTGGCGGCGGTGGCGCGGGCGGCGGGCATTCCGGCGCGGCTGGGGTTTGCCGATGTGAAGAACCACCTGTCCACCGAGAAGCTGCGCCAGACCATGAAAACGGACGTGTTCGCGTGGCACGGCTACACCGAGCTGTGGATCGACGGCGCCTGGCGCAAGGCGACGCCGGCGTTCAACATCGAGCTGTGCGACAAGTTCGGGCTGCTGCCGCTGGAGTTCGACGGCGTGCACGATTCGCTGTACCACGCGTTCGACCGGGCCGGCCGCCAGCACATGGCGTACGTGAACGATCACGGCGCCTTTGACGATCTGCCGCTGGCCCAGATCCGGGCCGTGTTTGCCGAGGTCTACCCGTCGATCACGGCGGGACAGCCCATCGAGGGCGACTTTGCGGCGGACGCGGCGCGCGAGGCTTCGCGCGGCTGACCAGGCTCAGGTCGTGAAGCGGAACACCGCCGTGCTGGCCAGCAGGTTGGGCCACCGGTGCACCTCTTCGCCCTCGTGCAGGCCGAAGCTCTTCTCGATGGTCAGGCCATTGCGGCGCGCGAGCACCTCGAAGTCGGCGTGCGTGCCCACGCGGATGTTGGGCGTGTCGTACCACTGGTAAGGCAGGCGCTTGGTCACGGGCATGCGGCCCTGCACCACGGCCAGCCGGTTGGGCCAATGGGCAAAGTTGGGAAACGCCACCACGCCGATGCGGCCTACCCGCGCGGTTTCGCGCAACATGGTCTCGGCGTTGCGCAGGTGTTGCAGCGTGTCGATCTGCAGCACCACGTCAAAGGCGTTGTCGCCGAAGGTGCTCAACCCGTCTTCCAGGTTGAGTTGCAGCACGTTCACACCGCGGCGCACACAGGCCAGCACCTTGGCGTCGTCGATTTCCACCCCATAGCCGCTGCAGGCGCGCGTGGCCTGCAGGTGGGCCAGCATGGCGCCGTCGCCGCAGCCGAGGTCGAGCACGCGCGAGCCGGGTGGCACGAGGCGGGCAATGCTGTCCATCAAGCGGGTATCGCTCATGCCATGCCTCCCGCGATGGTCTGGTCAAAGTAGGCACGCACCGCGTTGAGGTAGCGCGGGTCGTCGAGCAAGAAGGCGTCGTGCCCGTGGGGCGCGTCGATCTCGGCGTAGCTCACGTCGCGCCGGTTTTCCAGCAGCGCCTTGACGATCTCGCGGCTGCGCTTGGGCGAAAAACGCCAGTCGGTGGTGAAGCTCACCAGCAAAAATTTGGCGCGCGCCTTCGCGAGCGCGGCACTCAAGCTGCCGCCGTGCTCGCGTGCCGGGTCGAAGTAGTCGAGCGCGCGGGTGATGAGCAGGTAGGTGTTCGCGTCAAAGTACTCGCTGAACTTGTCGCCCTGGTAGCGCAGGTAACTCTCGATCTGGAACTCCACGTCTTGCGTGGTGTAGCGGTAGGCCAGTTCGGCGGCGGCGGTGGGATCGGCATCGTTGCTCGACCTCAGGCTGCGTCCGAACTTCTCGTTCATCACGTCGTCGCTCAAGTACGTGATGTGGCCGATCATGCGGGCGATGCGCAGACCGCGCCGGGGCAGGGTGCCCTCGCGCAGGTAGTGGCCGCCGTGGAAATCGGGGTCGGTCACGATGGCGCGGCGCGCCACCTCGTTGAACGCGATGTTTTCGGCCGTGAGGTTGGGCGCGCTGGCCACCACCACCGCATGGCGCACGCGCGCCGGGTACTGCAAGGTCCAGCTCAGGGTCTGCATGCCGCCCAGGCTGCCACCCATCACGGCCGCCAGCGTCTCAATGCCCATGGCGTCCAGCAACCGCGCCTGCGCGTCCACCCAGTCTTCGACGGTGACCACCGGAAAATCCGCGCCCCAGGGCGCGCCGGTGGCGGGGTTGGTGTGGGTCGGTCCGGTGGAGCCAAAGCACGAGCCGAGGTTGTTCACGCCGATCACGAAGAAGCGGTCGGTGTCCACCGGCTTGCCGGGGCCGATCATGTTGTCCCACCAGCCTTCGCTGCGCGGGATCGGCCGGCCCTGTTCGTCCGCGTGCCGGCCTGCCACGTGGTGCGAGGCGTTGAGCGCGTGGCAGATGAGCACCGCGTTGGAGCGCTCGGCATTGAGCGTGCCGTAGGTCTCCACCACCAGCTCGTAGGCGGGCAGGCTGGCGCCACTGCGCAGCGGCAGCGGGTCGGTGAATCGGAACGTTTGGGGCGTGACGATCAAGCTGGTGTCCTGTGGGCGGCGCGCGCCCGAAAAAAATCCCGGTACCGCCAAGAGCGAGACCGGGATGCTGGACCAGGCGTCTCTTCTTTAGCGGCATTTTTAAAGCGCCCGCAATTCGGAACAAATCGGCGCTGAGGAGCGGCAGTATAAATTGAAGTGCCCTTTTTGCGCTGCCCACTGGGGCGGACACAGGGGCGTTGCCCGGGCTGAGGCGGTCGGTGTTGTGTGGTCACGTCGCAGCCATGGGGGGCAAATCGGTCCTGAAAAATAGTTACTGTTTTCGCGGCGCTGCGCGCATAATCCTCTGGCGAGCGCCCAGGGCGCTCGTTCTGACAAGTGATCGGTCGGTTTCGCGTGCTACAGGTTTTGTGTGCTAACGGGGCTCCATCGCTATTTTCATCAGTGTTATTAGGAGTCCCGAACATGGGCAACAAACTGTACGTTGGCAACCTGCCATACACCGTCCGCGACGAAGACCTGCAGCAAGCATTCAGCGCTTATGGCTCGGTCAACAGCGCCAAAGTCATGATGGAGCGCGATACCGGCCGTTCCAAAGGTTTCGGCTTTGTCGAAATGGGCAACGATGCCGAAGCGCAAGCCGCTGTTGAAGGCATGAACGGCCAGTCCCTGGGCGGTCGCAGCCTGGTGGTGAACGAAGCCCGTCCGATGGAAGCCCGTCCTCCCCGCTCCGGTGGCGGCGGCTTCGGCGGTGGCCGTTCCGGTGGCGGCGGCTACGGCGGTGGTGGCGGTGGTGGCGGCAGCGACGGCGGTTTCCGCAGCCCCTACGGCGGTGGCGGCGGTGGCGGCGGCCGTCGTGAAGGTGGCGGCGGCGGCGGTGGCCGTGGCGGCTACTGATCGACTCCCCCGATCAGCTTGATTCAGCGGATCTCAGGATCCGCCGATCAGCCAGGAAAAAACCCCTGCGGCTTTGGGCCCCAGGGGTTTTTTCATGGGCGCTCCCACGGCCCCCGATCAAGGGCCGCTCTGGGCTCCGCCTTGCCGGTGCTTGCGCGCGCGGCCCGACAAGGCCCGATCGAACACCGCGTTGGGCAACAGGCGCAGCAGCTTGGCCACCACGCCCATTTGCCAGGGAATCACGCGGTAGCTCACGCCACCCACGATGGCATCAAACGCGCGGTCGGCAAAGGTCTCGGGGCTCAGCAGGAACGGCATGGCGTAGCGGTTCTCGCGCGTCAGCGGCGTGTCCACGTAGCCCGGCAACAGGGTCACGACCGACACGCCGCTGCCACGCAGTTCACCGCGCAGGCTCTCGCAATACGCCACCACGGCGGCTTTGCTCGCGCAGTAGGCGCCGTGCCCGGGCAGGCCGCGGATGGCCGCCACGCTGGCGATGCCCACCAGCGCGCCGCTGCCACGCGCCGCCATGGCCGCCACGAACGGGTGGAAGGTGGCGGCCACGCCGGTGTTGTTGAGCGCGAAGGTGCGCGCCATCACGTCCAGGTCGTCGCGTTCGCGGGTGTCCATGCCGATGCTCACGCCGGCGTTGGCCACCACCACGTCGGGCACACCCTGTGCCTGCAAACACGCCTGCCCGGCGGCCACGATGCTGTGGATGTCGGCCACGTCGGCGCCATACACGCGGCAGCGCCCGGCATCCCAGCCGTGGGCGTCGGCAAAGGCCTGCATCTCGGCGGTGCGTCGGGCCACCAGGGCAAGCCGGTAACCGCTGCGGGCGAAGCGGGCCGCCAGGGCCTGGCCGATGCCGCTGGAGGCGCCGGTGATGAAGGCCAGTGGCGATGTGGCGTCTGGGGTGGTCATGGTGTTCAGCGGGGGATCAGTTGCGCTTTCACCCGGCCCTTGAAATCCGCCATGCCGGTGTCGCCCCGGTAGTCGAGCGAGTCGGCCACCAGGCGGTCGGTGCCGCGCAACAAGGTGACGGGCTGGTCGGACACGACCCGCTCGGGGTCCACGAACACCTTGAGGTATTCGCCCCGGAATTCCAGCCGGGGCAGTGCCTGGCCGTTGGGCCCGGTGGCGGCTTCACGCACCACCACGGCGTCGCCTTGCAGGACGAACTCGCTGTTGTCGGCGTTGGTGGTGACGAGCTTCGCCGTGGCCACGGTGGGCCGGCCCTCGGGGCCGATGTTGCGGATGCGGGCGTTGTCGATCTCGATGCGGTCGTCATCGGGGTGGTGGCGGGCCTCGTCGCCCAGCACCTCGGACTTGAGCGAGCCGTCGGCGTCGAAGGCCTTGACGGAAAAACCGCGCATGAAGTAGTCGGGCTCGCTGCTCACTGGCCGCGCGGCCTGGGGCGCCTCGGGCGCGGGGGTGGCGCGCAGCAGCCAGTAAGACGCCAGCGCCAGCAGGCCCATGAGCAGCACCGGCAGGTAAATGGAGATGCGGTCGAGCAGCTTGGGCTTGCGTTTGGGCGGCCGGGCCGCGGGCTCGGTCAGGTCGACCGTGTCCAGGAAGTCCAGCGGATCGGACGTGCTCATCGGGCGGCCGCTTCCAGCTCGCGGGCGTAAACACCGCTGGCCACGAGCAGCAGGTCGCACAGGTCGCGCACGGCACCGGCGCCCGGCAGGCGGGTGGTGACGTGGTGCGCCACGGCCAGCACCTCGGCGTGGGCGGTGGAGGGGGCGCACGCCAGCGCAGCGCGGCGCAGCATGGGCAGGTCGGGCCAGTCGTCGCCCATGGCGGCGGCCGCCGACCAGTCCAGGCCCAGCTCGGCCAGGATCTCTTCGGCCGCGGGGCGTTTGTCCTCGGTGCCGAAACGCGCGTGCGCCACGCCCAGAGCCTTCAGACGCGCGCGCAGGGCCGCCGAGTCGCGCCCGGTCACCACCGCCGGCGTGATGCCGGCGCGCTGCAGCAGCTTGATGCCGTGGCCGTCCAGCGTGTGAAAGCGCTTGAGGGTTTCGCCCGACTCGCTGAAGTACAAGCCGCCGTCGGTGAGCACACCGTCCACATCGAAAAACACCACGCGGATGCCCTGCGCCAGCAGCAGCAGTTCGGGCGCAAAGTTGAGCGCCGGGCGCAAGGCGGGCAAGGCGTTCATTCAGATCACTTTCGAACGCATCAGGTCGTTGGTGTTGAGCGCGCCGATGAGGCGGCCCTGCGCGTCCACCACCAGCACGCTGGTGATGCGGCTGGCTTCCATCACGCCGGCCGCCTCCACCGCCAACGCATCGGCCAACACGGTGCGCGGCTGAACGTGCATCACATCGACCGCACGCAAGGTGCGCAGGTCGGCACTGCTGCCGGTTTTTTCAATCAAGCGGCGCAGGTCGCCGTCGGTGAAGATGCCGAGCACGCGGTCGTCGCTGTCGACCACCGCGCTCATGCCCAGACCCTTGGCGCTGATCACGCCCATGAGTTCCATCAGGCTGGCCTGCGGGCTCACGCGCGGAACGTCGGCGCCGCTGCGCATCACGTCGCTCACATGGGTGAGCAGCTTGCGCCCGAGCGCGCCACCGGGGTGCGAGCGGGCAAAGTCGTCGGCCTTGAAACCGCGCGCATCGAGCAGCGCCACGGCGAGCGCATCGCCCATGGCGAGTTGTGCGGTGGTGCTGGCGGTGGGGGCCAGGTTGTGCGGACAGGCCTCCTTGTCGACCGAGCTGTCGAGCACCGCGATCGCGTGGCGCGCGAGCGTGGACCCGGGCCGCCCGGTGAGGGCGATCAGGGGCACGCCCATGCGCTTGATGAGGGGGAGGATGGCGTTGAGCTCTTCGCTCTCGCCGCTGTTGCTGATGCCCAGCACCACGTCGGCGGGCGTGACCATGCCCAGGTCACCGTGGCTGGCTTCGGCCGGGTGCACGAACTGCGCGGGCGTGCCGGTGGAAGCCAGGGTGGCGGCGATCTTGCGCCCGATGTGACCGCTCTTGCCCATGCCCATGACGACCACGCGGCCGCTGCACGACAGCATGGTGGCCACCGCGGTGGCAAAGCTGTCGTCCATGCGCAAGGCCATGGCCGTGACGGCCTGCGCCTCGATGCTCAGCGTCTCGTGGGCCATGGCCAGGGCACGGGCAGCGTCAAAGGTGGCGGGCAAGGTCATGGCCGGATTATCGCCGTGGGGCTGCCGGCAGTGCGGCCCTCGCGGCAAGAGCACCGGCCGTTAACATGGCTGCATGACCTCGCTCGACATCGCGCTCCTGTATTTGCTGGCCTCGGTGCTGGGCGTGGTGGCTTGCCGGTTCTTGCGCCTGCCGCCCATGCTGGGTTATCTGGTGGTGGGGGTGTTGATCGGGCCCAACGCGCTGGCGCTGGCGCAGGATTCCAGCGGCATCCGCTACCTGGCCGAATTCGGCGTGGTCTTCCTCATGTTCGTGATCGGTCTGGAGTTCAGCCTGCCCAAGCTGCGCGCGATGAAGCGGCTGGTGTTCGGGCTGGGCCTGTCGCAGGTGGTGCTCACCGTGCTGATCACGACCCTGGCGTCGCTGGCGCTGACCGTGCTGCTGCCGACCTGGTGGGACATCAGCTGGCAGACCGCACTGGCGCTGGGCGGCGTGATGGCCATGAGCAGCACGGCCATCGTCATCAAACTGGTGGCCGAGCGGCTGGAGCTGGAGTCGGAACACGGCAAGCGCGTGCTGGGCATCCTGCTGTTCCAGGATCTGGCCGTGGTGCCCTTGCTGGTGCTCATTCCCGCACTGGCCGCCGCGCCCGAAGACCTGCTGCCCGCGCTGGGCTGGGCCACGCTCAAGGCCATCGTGCTGCTGGGGCTGCTGCTCACCGGCGGGCAAAAGGTGATGCGCTGGTGGCTGACGCTGGTGGCGCGGCGCAAGAGCGACGAACTGTTCATGCTCAACCTGCTGCTGATCACGCTGGGCCTGGCCTGGCTGACCGAACACGCCGGCCTCTCGCTGGCGCTGGGCGCTTTCGTGGCCGGCATGCTGATTTCGGAGACCGAGTTCAAGCACCAGGTGGAAACCGACATCCGACCTTTCCACGACGTGCTGCTGGGTCTGTTCTTCATCACCATCGGCATGATGCTGGACTGGCGCCTGGTGTTCGACCGCTGGCCACTGGTGCTGCTGTTGCTGTCGCTGTCGGTGGGCTTCAAGCTGGCGCTCATCACCGGGCTCACGCGCATGCTCGGTGCGCCCATGGGCGTGGCGCTGCGCACCGGCCTGTACCTTGCGCAGGCCGGCGAGTTCGGCCTGGTGCTGCTCACCCTGGCCGGCAACAACAACCTGATTCCGCCGGCGCTGTTCAACCCCATCCTGGCGTCGATGGTGCTGTCGATGCTGGCCACGCCCTTCGTCATCCTGTACGCCAACGCAACAGTCACACGCCTGGTGGGCAGCGACTGGCTGATGCAGTCGGTGCAGATGACCAGCATCGCGCGCAAGGCCATCAACGCCGACAAGCACGTGATCATTTGCGGCTACGGCCGCTGCGGGCAAAACCTGGCGCGCCTGCTCGAAGCCGAGAGCATTCCCTACATGGCGCTCGACCTCGACCCCGACCGCGTGCGCCAGGCCGCGGCCGCCGGCCACTCGGTGGTGTTCGGCGACGCTGCGCGGCTGCAAGCGCTCATGGCCGCCGGTCTGCACCGCGCCAGCGCCGTGGTGATCACGTACCTGGACACGCCCAGCGCGCTCAAGGTCTTGCGTCACACGCACGAGCAGGCGGTCAACGTGCCGGTGGTGGTGCGCACGGTCGACGACACCGATCTGGAAAAACTGCGCACCGCCGGCGCGACCGAGGTCGTGCCCGAGGCGATCGAAGCCAGCCTCATGCTGGCCAGCCACGCGCTGGCGCTGGTGGGTGTGCCCATGCGCCGCGTGATCCGCGTGGTGCAGGACCAGCGCGATGCGCGCTACAACCTGCTGCGCGGCTACTTCCACGGCGCCGACGACAGCGGCGCGGACGAAATCGACCACGAACGCCTGAACACCGTGACCCTCCCGCCGGCCGGCCGCAACGTGGGCAAGACGCTGGATAGCCTGGCGTTGCACGCGGTGGGCGTGCGGGTGGTCAGCCTGCGCCATGCCAGCGGCATGCCCGCGGCCCTGACCGACAACACCGTGCTGCAGGGCGGCGACACGCTCGTGCTCAGCGGCAAGGCGCCGGCACTCGCGCTGGCCGAAGACAAGCTGCTGTCGGGCTGAGCGTCCCTGGGGACCCGAGCTGCCGCAAACCCCCGAACGCCGAGTGGGCATTCCAACCTTCAGGTCTGACGAGTGACTGAACGGTATGTATGCTTCCGATTTTAATTTTGGAGACTCTCCATGATGGACCGCCGCTTGTTCCTGGGTGCTGGTGTGGCCGGCGCTTCCGCGCTGACCTTCTCGTCGGTGTTCTCGCAAAACACCCCCAACCTGGGCATGCCCACCCTACCTCAACCGGGTTTCCGCAAGATGAAGCTCGGCGCCATGGAGATCATCGCGATCAACGACGGCGCGCTGCGCCGCCCGCTGGGTGAAGAGTTCGTGCGCAACGCGCCGCTCGAGCAGGTCAAGGCCATGCTCGCGTCGCAGAACCTGCCCACCGACTACGTGGACATCCCGTTCACGCCCTACCTCATCGTGAGCGGCAACACCAAATTCCTCATCGACACCGGTTTCGCCGACAACGGCCCACCTACCACGGGCCGCCTGGCCACCAACATGGCGGCTGCAGGGTACAAGCCCGAAGACATCGACCACGTTATCATCAGCCACTTCCACGGCGATCACATCAACGGCCTGATCAAGAAGGACGGCTCGCTGACCTTCCCCAAAGCCAAGGTGCATGTGCCCGCCCCGGAAATGGCCCACTGGATGGACGACGCCAAGATGGCCGCGGCACCGCCCGCTGCGCAGGGTGGTTTCCAGAACGCCCGCAAGGTCCTGGGTGCCATCCCGGCCGACCGCCTGGTGCGCTTCGAGCCCGGCGCCGAGCTCGCCCCGGGCATCCAGTCGTCGGCCGCCTTCGGCCACACGCCGGGCATGGCGGTGTTCACCGTGCGTTCTGAAGGACAGTCGTTCATGTACACGGCCGACGTGACCAACGTGCCCTCGCTGTTCGCCCGCAGCCCCGATTGGGCGGTGGCCTTCGACATGGACGCCGAGATGGCCCGCCAGACGCGTCGCCGCATTTTCGACACGCTGGTGAAGGAGAAAATGGCCATGGGCGGTTTCCACTTCCCGTTCCCCGCCCTCGGCACGCTGGAAGCGGCCGGCAACGGTTACCAGTTCAAACCCATGGCCTGACAGGGTCGCCATGGACGCCTGCCCCGGCCTTTGTGCCGGGGCTTTTTTTCGTCGGTCGATAATGGGCCATCCTTCTCGAACCAACGCCCATGGACACCTCTGCTTTCCTCAAAGCCCACATCCGCACGGTGCCCGACTGGCCCGCGCCCGGCGTGCAGTTCCGCGACATCACGCCCCTGCTGCAGGACCCGCATGTGTTTCGAGTGCTGATCGACGCCTTCGTGCACCGGTACATGGCCCCGGCCCTCAAGCCCACCGTCGTGGCCGGCCTGGATGCGCGCGGGTTCATCATCGGCTCGGTGCTCGCCTACGAACTGGGCGTGGGCTTTGTGCCCATCCGCAAGAAGGGCAAGCTGCCCTTCACCACCGTGGAGGAAACCTACGAGCTGGAATACGGCAGCGCCACGGTGGAACTGCACACCGACGCTGTCAAGGCCGGTGACAAGGTCGTGCTCATCGACGACCTGATCGCCACCGGCGGCACCATGATGGCCGGGCGGCGCCTGCTGGAAAAACTGGGCGCAGAGGTGATGGAGGGCGCTGCCATCGTCGATCTGCCCGAGCTGGGCGGTTCACAGAAGCTCAGGGACTCCGGCCTGAAGCTCTTCACGCTGGTCGACTTCGCCGGTCACTGAACGCCAGGGCGCGCCGTTTCAGAGTTTGCCGTGTTGCGTTTCGCTGAGCGCTGCGAAATCGCTGTGGGATTCCGGAACGGGCAAGGCCGCCTCTTCGGTGGAAGCAAACGGCGGCTGGGCTGCGCTCTGAAGCACCGCACGGAAAGCGTTCACCTCGTCTTTGCCCAGGGCCTGCATGGGTGCATGGGAGGAGCGGATGTTCGGTTTGGGAATGGCCGTGGGATTGAACAGCTCGGTGTCCCGCCGGGTCTGCGCTGACACCGCTGCCCGCAACGCAACGCCCACCTGGTCGTGCGCCGCGCGGCGGCGCCAATACACCGAGCGCACCTGCATGCCGTGCCGTGCCTTGGCGCTTTGCTGGATCCAGCTTTCAATCTCCAACAGGTATTCGTCGGGCATGCCCTCGGCGGGCAAGGCCAGATCGACCAGCACCAGAAAACAATCGCCGTTGGCGTCCAGCGTGAGCACCTTGAACTCGTAGCTGGTGGACAGCACGCCGGCGCGGATGAGCGACTCGCGCACCACACCGAACAGCTGTTCGCGGCGCAAGATCCGCCGGCCCTTGCGCGGCGAAATGAGCGGCAAGGTGGTCTGGCTGAACGACTTGCGTGCGCGCGCCATGCGACCTTTGCCCGATGGGTTGGTTTTCTTGGCTTGCAGCCAGCTCATGAATGACATGGTCAAAGTGCGCACAAGGCGTTCTGCTGAAGTGGTCTGAATGGCGGTGCGAACAGAACCCCGCGCTGGCGCGGAACCTGTCACCAGGCGTCCTGCGGTCATCAGGTGACCGCCACCCGCTTGGGTTTGTTGTACATGCGCCGGGCCAGCACCGCCGACATGGCCACCGTCAATTCCAGGGCGATGTCGGGGTGGCGCACAGAGAGCTCGCGAAAGCGAAGCGGTGTCATGCACCAGAGTCGGCAGTCGCTGCCGGCGTGCACCGTGGCGCTGCGGGGCAGGTGGCTGAAAAAGGCACCTTCACCGAGCAACGAGCCCGAACCCACCACCGCGATGCGCACGCGCTCCTTGTCGTCTTCGTAGTGCACGGTGAGGGTGCCGCTCTCCACGAAATACACCGTGCGATCCTTCACCCCTTGCTCGATCAGGACCTGCCCTTGCTGCAACGCCACAGGTTGCAGGTAGTTGGCGAGCAACGGCCACTGGTTGTCGGTGAGGTTCAAAGGGACCGCGTCCAGGGCGCTGCTGTGCCGCATGGACTGGGCCAGGCCTTTGATGTCGAAGCGCAAGGATGTCGGAGGTGTGACATGCATCACGTCAAGATACCCGCGCCCCACCCGCCCACGCAAGCTGTAATTACCAGTGTTTACAACTGCACCGCCCAGCGGCATTCGAAGCGTTCCGGGCGGCGCCGCCGGCCTACTTTCCGATGCAGAAACGCGAAAAAATCTCGCCCAGCAAATCGTCGGCGGTGAACTCACCGGTGATGTCGCCCAAGGCCCGTTGCGCCAGCCGCAGCTCTTCGGCCAGCAGGTCCAGGTGCTCGGCCTGTGCAGCGAGCAAACCATCGGCTTGCAGCAGGTGCTCGTCCACCCGTTGCAGCGCCAGCAGGTGACGGGCGCGCGCCATGAACAGACCGTCGCCGGGCTGCTGCCAGCCCGCCAGGGCCAACAGACGCTGCCGCAGCACCGCCAGACCCTCGCCTTGCTTGGCCGAAATCGCCACACCGTCCTGCAGGTCGGCACGTGGTGACGGACGTTGGTCGAGCTTGTTCCACACATGCAGCACCGGCACACCGCCCGGCACCGTCTGCGCCAGGCTGGACGCAATGGCCGCGTCGGCGCTCTGGTAAGCGGCCGTGTCGGTGCGGGTCAGGTCGTGCAGGAACAGCACCACATCGGCCTCCCGGATGCGCCCCCAGGCGCGCTCAATGCCGATCTTCTCGACCTCGTCCACATCCGGGCTGTCCCGCAGTCCAGCGGTGTCAACGACGTGCAAGGGCACACCTTCGATCTGGATCGTCTGCTGCACCACATCGCGTGTCGTGCCCGCCACCGGCGTGACGATGGCCAGCTCAGCGCCAGCCAGGGCATTGAGCAACGAGCTCTTGCCCGCGTTCGGCTGGCCGGCGATCACCACCTGCAGACCGTCGCGCAACAGCGCGCCCTGCCGGGCCTGCGCCTGCACACCGGCCAGCGCCTGGCGCAAGCGCTGCAGTTGTCCGGTGGCATCGGCCTTCTGCAAAAAGTCGATGTCTTCCTCGGGGAAGTCCAGCGTGGCCTCCACCAGCATGCGCAGGTTCACCAAGGCATCGCGCAACTCGTGGATTCGGCCGGAGAACACCCCCGCGAGCGAGCGCGTCGCGCTGCGCGCTGCCGCCTCGGTGCTCGCATCGATCAGATCCGCCACCGCCTCGGCTTGCGCCAGGTCGAGCTTGTCGTTGAGGAACGCGCGTTCGGTGAATTCGCCGGCCCGCGCCACGCGCAACGCGGGCAACACGGCGCTGCCCACTTCCAGGCAGCGCGCCACCAACAGCTGCAACACCACCGGTCCGCCATGGCCCTGCAACTCCAGCACGTCTTCACCGGTGTAGGAGTGCGGGCCCGCAAACCACAAAGCCAGACCATGGTCGATCGGCTGCCCGGCCGCATCGGCGAACGGCAGGTAGGTCGCCTCGCGCGGCGTCAACGCCCGCCCCAGCAAAGCCTGAACGAACGGCGCGAGCCCCCGCCCCGACACCCGGACGATGCCCACCCCACCCCGTCCGGGCGCGGTGGCAATGGCAACGATGGGATCACGCGAGGCGGCGAGCATAGAAAGCGAGCTTAAAGAAGAAGGGCCTGCATTGCAGGCCCGGCGAGGAACAAAGTGCCCCAACCCAGGGGCGTCAAGGGTCCGGCTCCGCCGGCCCAAGACGCCGTCCCCCCTCCAGGGGGGAAGCCGCGTCAGCGACGCAGGGGGGTCAACTCTTGAAGTTCGGCATGCTGAACTTCAACGGCACGCCCATGCCCTTGTTGATGTACGCCTGCTGGAAGATGGTCAGCACGTTGTTCGTGATCCAGTACAGCACCAGGCCGGACGGGAAGAAGAAGAACATCACCGAGAACATCAGCGGCATCAACCACATCAGCTTGGCCTGCAGCGGATCCGGCGGCAGCGGGTTGAGCGCGGTCTGGATCATGGTGGTCACGGCCATCACCAGCGGCAGGATGTAGAACGGATCGGGCGAAGACAGGTCGGTGATCCAGGCCATCCACGGTGCGTTGCGCATCTCGACGCTGGACAGCAACACCCAGTACAACGCGATGAACACCGGGATCTGGATCAGGATGGGGAAGCAGCCACCCAGGGGGTTGACCTTTTCTTCCCGGTACATCTTCATCATTTCCTGCTGCATGGCCTGCGGATTGCCCTTGAGGCGCTCGCGCATTTCCATGATGCGGGGGTTGATCTTCTTCATCTTGGCCATGCTGCGGTAGGCGCTGGCGTTGAGCCAGTAGAAGGCCGCCTTGATCAGCACCACCAGCAGCACGATGGACCAGCCCCAGTTCGCCACGAAGCTGTGAATCTTCTCCAGCAGCCAGTACAGCGGCTTGGCCAGGATGGTCAGCCACCCGTAGTCCTTGACCAGTTCCAGTCCGGGGGCGATGGTCTCCAGCACTTTCTCTTCTTGCGGACCGATGAACAAGCGCGCCTGCACGTTCTGCGCTTGGCCCGGCTCAATGGCCGGCAGGTTGGTGATGCTGCCCACCGCGTACAGGTTGTCGTCCACCTTGCGGGCGAAGTTGTCGCGCGCCACGCCATCACCCAGCAGCCACGCCGAGGCGAAGTAGTGCTGCACCATGGCCACGTAACCGTCGGTGCTGGATTTGACGTACAGATCTTCCTTCTTCTTTTCGATGTCGGCGAACTCGACCTTCTGGTACTTCTTCTCGTTGGTGTAGACGGCGGGGCCGGTGAAGGTGGAATAGAAAGGCGTCTCACTGCTGAGCTTGCTGCCGTCGCGAACCAGCTGCAGGTACAACTGTGGGCTCACAGCCTGTGTGCCGAGGTTCTGCACCTCGTGCTTCACAGCGATGTCGTAGCGGCCGCGCGTGAGGGTGTACGTCTTGACCAGCTTCACGCCGCCCACATCGGCCGACTCGAAGCGCACCTGCAACTCGTTCTGACCATCGGCCAGCGAGGTCTCGGACGTCACCAGGCTCATCGGTGTCTTGTGGGTGGGGAACGCACCACCGATCAGGCCGGTCTGGGCCACATAAATGCGGTCGGTGCCCTGCGTGAGCAAGGTGAACGGTTGCTCGCTCTGGTCCTTGCTTTGCTGGGTGGCTTCGGCGTGCTTGAGGAGCACGGCACCGATCAACGATCCGCCTTCGGTGTTGAAGACCAGCTTGAACACATCGGTGGTCACCTCGTGGCGCGCGGCCACCGGGCTGGGTGCGCCGGCAGGCGCTTCGCCCGGTGCGGCGGCGGTGGTCGACGGGGACGGCACGGCCGAGGGCACGCTGGCGTCGGCCGCAGGCGTCGTCGCGGCCGGCGGTGCGCTCACCTGCGTCGAGCCCGGGAAGAAAGTGGGCTTGTGCCCGTTGTGGATCTGCCATTTGTCCCAGATCAGAACCATGGACAGACCAAACACCACCCACAGGATGGACCGACGGATGTCATTCATGACGCGTTCTTCTTTGCTGAGGAGGGTGAAAGCAGACGGGAAAAGAGGGCGGGCCGGGACTCGGGCACCGGGTCGAAACCACCTTCGCACCAGGGATGGCAGCGCATCAGACGCGCAGCCGTGAGATAAGTGCCGGCCGCCGCACCGTGTTGCTCCAGTGCGCCGATGGCGTACAGGGAACACGTGGGCTCAAACCGGCAACCGCTGCCCAGCGAAGGGCTCAGCAGCAGCCGGTAACCCTTGACGAGCCCCACCAACGCCCGGCGCGGCCAGTCAGACAGCATCACGGGCCTCCGCGGGCAGGACCGGCCTGGGCAACTGGGCTCGCGACAGCAGCTGTTCCAGCTCCGCGCGAACAGCCTGCTTGAGCGCATCGGACGTGGCGCTCACGAACTGTTTGCGGCTGAACTCGCTGCGCAGGCGCACCACCCAGGCGGCCTGGGGCAGCGGGGCAGCGCGGTGCCGCGCCACTTCGTAGATCTGGCGGCGGATGGCGTTGCGCGTGACAGCACGGCGTGCCCAGCGCTTGGGCAGCAACACGCCCAGCCAGGCATCGGCCACGGGGAACAGCGCCTTGCCCTCGACGGGGACGTCCAGGGCAGCGCGGTGCAAGGCGAAGTGGGGAGTCTTGGCCACGGGCGCTCCGGCCATCACGGCCTGAAACTGCGGGCGGGACCGCAGGCGCTGGGTCACTGAACAACCGCCGGCATTGGAAGGCAGACGGGCCGGGCACAGAAACGCCGGCACGACATCCGCCGATTCAACACGCCGACTCAGACAGCCAGGCGCTTGCGGCCTTTGGCGCGGCGGGCGTTGATCACGGCACGGCCACCACGGGTCTTCATGCGAACGAGGAAGCCGTGGGTGCGGGCGCGGCGGATCTTGGAAGGCTGGTAGGTGCGTTTCATGGTGGTCTCTTACAAATCGGGGAAACCCGCGATTATCGCAAAGAAATCCCTACGGCGGCAAGCACTTGGCCTCACGTGGCAACGAAACACCTCAGCCAAGCACCCCCCACAGCGGGTCTGGAGGCCACACCGGTCGTCTTGTGGATAAGTCGTCTGCACCCCTACAATGCCCGACGCGCCCCGCATCATTTGTCCACAACCACAACAACACCGCATCCCAGCATGATCGAGGGCCTTCCCCCCAGCGCGTCACGGTCTGCCGACGGCGCCGACACCCTGTCCCTGTGGTCGGCCTGCATGGACCGGCTCTCCCAGGAGATCCCGGAACAGCAGTTCAACACCTGGATCCGCCCCCTCTCGGCCACCGTGGCGCCCGACGCCTCCCGGGTCACCGTGTCGGTGGCCAACCGATTCAAACTGGACTGGATCCGCACCCAGTACGCCGCCCGCATCACTGCCCTGCTGGAGGCCGTCCACGGCGCGCCTGTGGTGCTGGAGTTGGTGCTCGCTCCGCGCGAAGGCCCCAGCCGCACGTCGCCCGCACCCCGCACGGCGCAAGAGCAGGTGCTGGCCGAGCTGCCCGACCTCGCGCCGGTCGAGGTGGCCGCGCCCAGCGGCCCCAAGACCCGGCTCAACCCGGCGCTGGCATTCTCCACGCTGGTCGAGGGCTCGGCCAACCGCATGGCGCGCGCGGCCGCGATGCACATCGCCGGCAGCCTGGGCCAGCTGTACAACCCGCTGTTCATTTACGGTGGCGTCGGCCTGGGCAAGACCCACCTGGTGCACGCCATCGGCAACCACCTGCTGGCCGACCGTCCACAGGCCAAGGTGTTGTACATCCACGCCGAGCAGTTTGTGTCGGATGTGGTGAAGGCTTACCAGCGCAAGACCTTCGATGAATTCAAGGAGCGCTACCACTCGCTGGATCTGCTGCTGATCGACGATGTGCAGTTCTTCGCCGGCAAAGAGAAAACGCAAGAAGAATTCTTCAACGCCTTCGAGGCCCTGCTGGCCAAGAAAAGCCACATCGTGCTGACCAGCGACACCTACCCCAAGGGCCTGGCGGACATTTCCGACCGGCTGGTCTCGCGCTTCGGCTCGGGCCTGACGGTGGCCATCGAACCGCCCGAGCTGGAAATGCGCGTGGCCATCCTGATCAACAAGGCGGCGGTGGAGAACGCGGTGATGCCCGAAGAGGTGGCGTTTTTCGTGGCGAAGAACGTGCGCTCCAACGTGCGCGAACTCGAAGGCGCGCTGCGCAAGATCCTGGCGTATTCGCGCTTCAACCAGAAAGAGATTTCGATCGCGCTGGCGCGCGAGGCGCTGAAAGACCTGTTGTCGATCCAGAACCGGCAGATCAGCGTGGAGAACATCCAGAAGACCGTGGCCGATTTCTACAAGATCAAGGTCGCGGACATGTACAGCAAGAAGCGCCCGGCCAGCATTGCGCGCCCGCGCCAGATTGCGATGTTCATCGCCAAGGAACTGACCCAGAAAAGCCTGCCCGAAATCGGCGAGTTGTTTGGCGGACGCGACCACACCACGGTGCTGCACGCGGTGCGCAAGATCGGGGCCGAGCGACAGCAGAACACCGAGCTCAACCAGCAGCTGCACGTGCTGGAACAGACCCTCAAGGGATGAGGCCGTAAAAAGGCGAAAATAGCGAAGATTTGGCTCCGACAAACGCAGGGCCCGCCGGGGAGGCAAC